>Ga0315326_10000330_pt1 | contig 22638 bp, 21 predicted proteins | sample M180m32315metaG_FD_203457 | JGI IMG/M metagenome (GOLD analysis project Ga0315326, IMG submission 203457) | Ammonia-oxidizing marine archaeal communities from Monterey Bay, California, United States - M1 80m 32315 | ecosystem: Environmental > Aquatic > Marine > Coastal | place: USA: California... | reverse complement strand
GGAGTTCTTAGTAATGGAAAGAAAGTTTGTGAGATTGAAGAGATTGTTATTGGATCTGATAGTTTATCCTTTGATGAGTTCTTAGAACTACGTTTAATTGGATTTGTTTTATGGATTTCAAATCAAGGAATAGTTTTTGATGCGTTATTGAAATTCCTACGTCAAAATAATGTGGATGTGTTTGATCTATTCCATAATATGGCAAAAAATTATCATAATGCACCAGATAATATTAAACAAATTTTTGATAGTTTCATAAAATCAACAAAAAATGAATTGTGGGACTCACCAGAAGAGATTAAAGAATTTATTCAGAAAGATGAGAATTATAATAAATTAGTCTCTGGTGAAAGTGGTTTTAATGTAATACAGTATCATCATGCATGGATACTTACAGAATTCATGGATGAATGGATTGATTATACAATTGAAAATAGTCAAAAACTGTTAGACAAAAAAGATTCATCCATCAAGATATCAGTAGAGTTTGAAAATATTGCAAATTTTTGTAGAGGTGTGGGTCATAATCCATTAAAACCAAATAGAATGGAAACAAATCCAGAATATCAGTTTACATTTGATATTGTCAATTGGTTAGAGAATAAATCAAATAAGCAACTAGAATTATTCAAAATGGATAAAGAAAAAGAGATAACTTTCATGTACACAGAAGAACAAAACAAGATTATTCAAGATGATATTGATTTTAATGGTGATACTTTGATTGGTAAGACAAAAGCACTCAAAGCAATTCCATTTCAAATGCTTTGGAGAAAGCCTTATGGAGTTGACTTGTCATATCCTGAAAATATTCGGTCTGTTGAACGAAAAAGATGGAATACAATATAGAGAACACAGAATAAATACAAATGTGGTTAATTTGTATCTAATATTTTCTTAGAGTCAGAAATAATTTTTTTAGATAATTTTTCTGCATTAGTTTTAACATTTGATAAAGGTAGATTTCCAGGTAGAATTTTTAATTGAATAAATAATCTAATTTTAGATTCAGTATTTGATGAGCGAATTGTTAGATGGTTTTCAGGAGAATCAAAATAAAAACGGATTCCTTCAAAAGGGAAAATGTCCTTTAGGGTGTTTAATTTTTTAACAGAAGGAAATTTCTCAACTTTTAAAATTGGTAATCCACCAATTTTTATTGGGTTTTTAGATTTAGAATATTTTTCAGCTGTATAAGTAAATTTTTTCACATTCTCTAATATTCTATTTTTATTAAGATTATCAGTGACGTGTTCAAAGGAGCCTTTTTCAGGAAATTGTGTTCTAAAATTATGATAATAACCAATACGCTCTGTCTGATACACTTGGTTAAGAATTTCAAGAAATGTGAGATTTTTTGATTTTGCATATGCAAGAACTTCAAGAATTTTCATAATTCCCAAAAAACCATCTTTTTCAAGAATATGAGGTAAAATATTTGATTTTATATTTGGATTACCACCTATAGTAAAACCATTACTTTCTTCAAATATTCCAAGGTTTATCATATTTTTATTCCATTTGGTTTGTACTAGATTAGTTAACTCAGGAAATCCAACATTACCATCATAACATTTTACATTAAATTGATTTGAAATTGCTTTTATTGAATCACTCGTTATGAAGCTCTTAACAACAAAAAAATTATTTTTATCAAATATTTTAATATTTTTTTTGTTGAGATTTTTTAACATAAACCAAAGCACGGTTGTCCATAATTCATTCCCAGTAACAAATTTGTATTTTCCAAAAATTTTTTCTTCGTTTTTGGGAACTTTACAAATGACTCCAATTCTATCAGAGTCTGGATCAGTGAATAGAATTGCATCTAATTTGTCTAACTGTTTTTTATCATATTGTTTTAGAAATTCATTTAGTGTTTTTTTGTACACGGTTTTATCACCAGGTTCTAGATTTTGATTTATTTGAAATAGATTAAAGGTAGAATTAGGTAAGATCATGGATTTTATGTAATGTGTTTTTATTCCTAATGTAGAAAATAATTTTGATGCAACATGATAACCTGTACCCTGTGTTGCTGAAAACCCAATTTTAAGTTTGGAAATATTTTTTCTATTTTCAGATTTTGGTGATAAAAATTTTAATAAATATTTTAAGAATTCATTGGTAATTAAATTCCGAGAGATTATTTCTAAATTTGATTTTTTTACATTTTGAAGATCTTTTGGTTCATTTATTATTTTCATATTTTTATTAAGGAATTGAGTTAAAACTGATGAATTTGATTTTGTAATATTAATTTCTTTTATGATTTGATTATTTTGACTTTTTTTGAATGGGCCGCCTAAATTATTCATTATTTTTAATCCATTGAATCTTTTGTCATTATGACTTGCAGTAATAATTATTCCTAAATCAGCATGTAATTTTTTCACAGAAAATGCCAATTCTGGTGTTGAACAAATATCATCAAATATTTTTATTTTAAAGTTTTTTTCAAGAAAAAAACGTGAAACTAATATTGCAAAGGATTTACTTTGAAATCTATTATCATAACCAATAATAATTTTTTGAAAATTATGTTTTTTAGCAAAATTAGCAATACTTGTTGCAAATCCTAGTAAGGTAATTGGGTTAAATGTAGAAGTTCCTTGTAAATTTTTTGAAAGAAATTTTTTTTGAGAAAAATTTTTTGGATCAATTATGGATGAAGAAAATTTTGATGATGAGATCATTTTTCCTCTGATTGAGCTAGTTCCATAGAAAATTTGTTCAGAGAAAGCGTCTAAAATTTGAGACCAATTTTCTTTATCAATTGTTTTTAATATTGAAGTTTTAAATTCATTAGGAATATCTAAGGTGAGCCAACTATCAAGATTTTTTATTGTGTTATCTACTAAATAAATAATATAATTATCCCAATAGTTTTTTGAATTAGTAGAAATTTTTGCATGTTTTTTCTTTAAATAATCTCTAAGGTTTTTTTCTAGTACTTTTTTATTATAATATGTATCAATCATAGCAAAATTTGATAATTCCAATTATTTAATGTCACGACTCTTTGGAAAAGATTTTTGATGTAAAAAATATGGTATAGTATAATAACAAATTATTCTTTATTTCTAGAAAACATATGAGAAAAAATAACTACTTTGAGAGCATATTTTCCATCATAAAAATGAAAAAACATGTTGAAAAAGATAATTCTTAGAGAGAGATAATCCTATTTACCGAAAATTTCTTTTATGTAATTTTGAATATAGTAGTAGAAAAGATGCTTGGCCAGAATATGCAGAGAGGTATGTTATGGCGGCACCAGAAATTCCAATGTTTGGTACTAAGATCAGCATTCCTGTAATCATGATTATAGTTGCTATAAGAGCCCCAAATACGGTTGGTTTACTTTTTTCTTGTCCTAGTAATTCAGATTGTTTCAGCATAGTTATTGAAGTAGGAATTATTGCAAGACTCATAATTCCCAATATTCCAAGATCAGTAAATTCTGGGAAGAAAAATGGAGTTACAATAGGCAATAATACTGCCGCTGAAATTCCCAAACCAGTATTTATTAAAAGATAGAATTTTTTCAGATTTTTGTTACTTATGTTTCTAGAATCATTTGTAAGAAGATATTTTGAGAAGAATATATTACAAATTGATAATAATGCAACGAATTGTATTGCCAATACATAATTTCCAAGATATGAAAAGCCGATTAAAGGTACTAGAATCAATTTATCCATATTTTCCTTGAATGTGCCAATAATTTTTACAGAATAATTCTGCCAAACAAAAGGTAAATTATTTTTAAATTCATGAAAGTTAATTGGAGAGTTTTTGAAAGATTTTATTATAATTATCAAAAATCCAGCATAAGATAATCCTAATGCAAAAAGTATTCCGTCAGCACCATATAGATGAAAAAATACTATACCTAAAACAAGAGTTAAAATTTTTTGTGATAAAAGAAAAACAGAATATTTCGAGTATAGTCTTTTTCCTATTAGATATGATAAAGATAAGGTGTTTATTATATACCCAAAAAGAAGTAAAATAATATCAACTTGATAAAATAATATTATCAGAATTAATGAACAGAATATTCCAGAAGCTAATGAGACAAAATTAAAAGTAGATTGTAAATTTTTTTCTTTTGCAGTTAAAACTATAATACTATTTTGAGTTCCAACATTACAAAAAGTGAAAGCAATAGATACAATCGAGATAAAATAAAAAATTTCCCCATACGCTTCTGGATTTATGACGGTAGCCATGTAAAACCAGAATATAGAAGTAATTGCAGCTCCAGAAATATCAGAAATACCAAGTATTCCTAATCCTTTTCTTCTAACAAGAATTTCTTTAAATTTATTCCAATTAAGTACCATAGGTAATTATTAAATCAAAAGTAGTTTATTATATGAGGATTGTGCATATTAGCTATCAATAAATTAGATTTACATGAAGCCAAATATTTTTTTATTAACAATTGACTCCGTTCGTGAAGACAGATTTTATGGACAAAAGAAAACGGCTGTAACACCAAATTTTGATTACATTTTGAAAAATGGAGTATATTGTGAACAAAATATTGCAACATCTGATCAAACTGGAACAAGTCTTGCAAGCATATTTACTGGAAAATATCCAATGAATTCAGAAGTTACACAATTTAATTTCAATTTTGAATTTACAACATTTTTTGATGATTTAAAGAAACATGGATACAAATTGATGAGTTGTGTTCATGATTTATCAATTTTTAAAAAAATTACAAAAAATTTTGATGAAAATATGGAATATATTTATGGAGGAACTACTACTTACCCACACTTAGATAATGAACTTGGAAATAAAATTTTAGATAAATTTCTAAACCAAAATCAAAATGAGCCATGGATGTTTTTTTCCCATTTATTAGATCTAAAAGATCCAGTTGTATGGTCTAAAGAATTTGATGATGAAAAATTTGGTGAAACTGCATATGATCGTAATTTATCAGCATTAGATGTATGGATTGGAAAATTTTTGGAAAAAATTAATCTTGGAAATACATTATTTGTGATAACAGCAGATCATGGTGAGTATATCATACCAGAATTAAATGATTTAGAAAAATCAGTAAGAAAAGTTTCAGAAATAGGAAAAAAATCCAAAGTTCTAGAATCAATAGGGAAAAAACCTTTTTCTTTATCACTTAAAGTTGCTAGGAAAATTAAAAAGAAAAAAATGGGAAAACTACAAAATTCTGATGAAAGGAATTTTCATCTCTCAAGAGCATCATTAGAATTATTTGATGATTTAGTAAAGGTGCCATTATTGTTTATTGGTTATGGAATAAAGAAACAAAGAAACATTTCAACGCAAACTAGACATGTCGATATTTTTCCAACAATTTTTGATATTATTAATCAAGAAATAACAGATACTTCTATTGATGGAATAAGTTTAATGCCATTAATCAATGGTCAAGAATTTAATGAAATTCCAGCATATATTGAAACTGGATCATCTAGTCCAAAAGAGAAAGGAAAAGTGATAGGAATTAGAACATCAGAATACAAGTATTTTAGATCTAGAAACGATAGTAGCAAAAATGTAAATCTATACAATCTAAAAACAGATCCTTGTGAAGAAAATAATTTAGATGATAAAATTATGATTGAAAAAATGGAAAAAATTTTGTCAGATATAACAAATAAATCAAAAACTAGTATAAAAAATGAGATTACAGATGAAGAAGCATTAGAATTAGAGAAAGAATTGCGAAAGATGGGATATATTTAGTAATTAATTTTTAGTAAATTTTTCCCAGTTATAATTTTCAAATTTTATATTTTCCATTTCATTATCATTTGGCTTCCAGGAAATATCTGCAAGTGCCAAAATTCTTGCAATCTGATTAGTGTTATTGATATGTGCAGATGCAAAGTTTTTGGGTATTGTTATTAGAACTGGATTTTCAGAGTCACATTCAATTTCAAGATATTCTCCATCAGAGTTTTGAATAATGAAGGTGACTTTTCCATGGATACAAATGAAATAGCTATTTCTTTTTTTATGTAAGTGTGGACCTTTTATTTCACCGGGATTTACAGAACTAACATATACCATTTTAGGGGAATCAGGGATGATTTGATCATAATCTCTCCAAATCACAGTTAAAGAACCATTAGTATGATTATCATTAACATCTTTTGTATCATGCTTTTCTAATTTTTGAACAAAGTCATCAATACCAGTCATACTTGTATTTCAATATCAGATTCAATAAAAGTTTGGATCAAATATTACAATGTATATTCAATACTAGATTTTATTAGTAAAAAGAATCTGAAAATTTTATGAAAGTATTAGTTACAGGAGGATTGGGATTTATAGGTAGCAATTTCATTTTAAAACTATTAGACAACTCTGAATATAGCGTAGTAAATATTGATGCAGAATTACAGGGTTCAAACCATTCTAATCTAACCAAGATAGAAAATAGTAAAAATTATTCTTTTGTAAAGGGAAATATTACAAATAAAAAATTAATGGAGAAATTAATTTCAGAAAATGATGTTGTAGTAAATTTTGCTGCAGAATCATTTGTTGACAAAAGTATTTTGGATACAAATCCATTTTTAGTTTCAAATATTAGAGGAACCTATACAATTTTAGAAGTAATAAAAGAACAGAAAAAGAAATTATTACAAATATCAACAGATGAGGTATATGGTAGTTTAAAATCAAATTTTTCTGCAGAAGAAGATACTAGATTTAATCCATCCAGTCCATATGCAGCAACCAAAGCTGCAGCAGAATTATTAATCAATTCATATAATATTACGTATGATTGTGATACAATAATTACTAGATGTACTAATAATTATGGCCCAAGACAATATCCAGAAAAATTAATTCCTAAAATTATTCTATTAGCTAATCAAAATAAAAAAATTCCAATATATGGTAATGGTAAAAATATTAGAGATTGGTTATTTGTCGATGATCATTGTGATGCAATCATCAAAGTTTTGAATAGTGGTATTTCGGGTGAATCATACAATATTTCTGCAAATAATGAAATTGATAACATGACGGTAGTGAAAAAAATCTTAGAAATTATGAATAAATCAGAAGATCTGATCGAATTTGTTGAAGATCGACCAGGTCACGATATAAGATATAGTCTTGATTCAACAAAAATTCGTACGCAACTTTCTTGGAAAGAAAAAAACCATTTTGACAATGGTATTAAAAAAACAATTGAATGGTATTTAGATAATATAGAATTATATGAAAATAATTTAGATACAAATAAAAAAACACCATGGAAATAATACGAGATGCCAAAACTAAATTTAATTATAATATTGATAGACGGAGGAAGATTAGATTATGTTCAAAATTCAAAATTTTACAATAAACTTAAAGAGAAATTTTCATTTATTTCAAACTTAGTGACATATGCACCTCACACAATAGCATCAATGCATGCTGTTTTTAGTGGGTGCTATGGTAATAGAACAGGAACTAATAGTTACTGGTCTACATTCAAATTTCAGAAAGAAAATTTTAAAAGTTTAACTGAATATTTGCACGATGCAGGATATCATACAGTATGTGATATGGTAAGTAGTTTAATAATTCCAAAACAAGGTTTTGATGAATTTCTAATTCATGATGAAGAAAAAGATGATTTAATTGAAAAGCACTGTCAAATTTTAGATCGATGTAAAGAAAAAGAGAATTTCTTTGCATTTTTTCAATTTAGTAATATACATACAGGAATAATGAATGAAGTTTTGAAAGTTTATGATAATTTTAGCCCAGAGTATTTCAATAACAAAGAGGTAAATCGAGAAAGATACAATAAATTATTTAAAAAATCAGAAGATTATCTAGATAAAGTACTAGAAAAAATTTCTTCATTGCACTTGGATGAGAATTCATTAATTCTAATTATGTCAGATCATGGAGTGAGTATTGGTGAAAAAATTGGTGAAAGAGCATATGGAGCATTATGTTATGACTATACATTACGAACATTTGGATTGATTGGATGGCCAAATATGAAAAATATTCAGATTTCACAACAAGTGAGAACAATTGATTTTATGCCAACGATTCTTGAGATTCTAAATATGAAAATTGATAATTCATATGAAAAATTAGATGGAATTTCATTATTACCATTATTTAATGGTGAAAAAATAGAGGAAAAATTAGCTTTTTCAGAAACAGGTAATCCATTAAAGGAAAAGAAACCACCAAAGGAACCAAATACTAGTTCAATAAGATCTTCAAAATGGAAATTAATTTTTAACGAACACGACAATACAAAAGAGCTTTATAATTTAGAATTAGATCCTGATGAAAATAACAACATCATAGGAACAGGTTTAGAGATTGAAAATTCCCTTGAAACAGAATTAAACAAAATAAGAAAAAAAGTATAATTTAAAGAAACATTGTTTTTGCTCTTTCAAGATCCTGGAGCGTATCAATTTCACACCATTTTCCATTTATTATTACAGGATTAACCAAATATTGTAAATTAATTAATTCTTGTAACATATCAGTAATGTATCCTGTTTGAATAGATTTTGCTTCATGAAAATTATCTTTGTGATTATTAATTAATTTTAAATATTCATTTCTAAAAATTTTGATCCCAGATTTTGATAGTTTCAATATTCCTAAAAATTCACCTAGATTGTTTTTGTCAAACGTTCCAAATGTTTCGGTTTGATGACCAATTTTTAGGACTGATTTATCATTGATCAATACATTTGCTGCCTGTTCTAATGGATGCTCGGTTCTGCCTACGTAAGCTTTTTCCCAATCCATTTCTACTGCAATATTAATTTCCTGATTAGATAATTTCATTGAATTAATAATTTTTTCATCAAAAATGATGTCGGTGTAGGAAATTATTACATCATCATCCATAAATTCCTCAACAGACATCATTGTTCCTAAAACATCATGATTTGAATAATCAATGTCATGAATGTATTTAATATTAGGAATTTTGAATTTATCTCTATTAGGTCCAGTAACCACAATTATATCATCAATTTCATTTTTTCTCAATGCAAAGATTTGTCTTTCAAGTAATGATTGACCATTGATATCAATAAGAGCTTTGGGAGTATCTTTTGTTAAAGTACCTAATCTTTTACCAGATCCAGCAGCCAGAAGAATTGCTTTCAATTTTTTTATCTTTTCAGAGACATCATAAATCTATTTCTTATCTCTATTGGTGTTGGTTCAACTCTAGGACTAATATTATCACTTTTTGTAATTTGTACGACAATCATGACTGGACCTGCGGTATGTTTTAACGATTGAAAAATTGTTTTTATTTTATTTTCTGTTTTTGCAAAAAAAACTTTATAATTACATGCTTTTGCCAAATTTTGAATTTTGATATTTTTAGAATTAGTAGGCTGACCACCTGTAGATTCATGAATAGAATTATCAAAAATAACATGTATTAGATTTTTTGGCTTTTGAGATCCAATTGTTGTTAATGAACCTAAATTCATCAAAATATTTCCATCCCCATCAAAAACAAAGATTCGTTTTTTGGGATTTTTTAGTGCAACTCCAAGTCCAATAGAGGATGCCAATCCCATTGAACCTATCATGTAAAAATTCGAGTTTTTTTCATTTAAAAAATGTAAATCTCTACTAATGAATCCATTAGCAGAAATTATAATTGAGTTTTTTGTATACTTGACAATTTCTTGCATAGCATTAATTCTATTCATCTTTCATTCTCCGTATTACTAGTACTGCTGGTTTTTTATTTTTCATTCTATGTATAGCCCAATCACAACCAGATTTCCAGTTTTTTTCGTGTATTACTCGTGATTTTAAATCTAAAGAGGATAGTAAATTTGGTTGAATTTTTCCAATTTGTATATGTTCGGGAGCATCAGTTGATTTGTATCCTCGCCATCCAATTAAAAAGATCATTGGGATTTCATACAATTGTACTAGTGAAGAAATTGTAGAAATGGAATTTGCAAAACCTGCATTTTGCATAAATATTGTAGATGGACTACCAGACAGAATCATACCTACACCAATTCCAATTGCCTCTTCTTCACGAGTAGTAACAATAATTTTATTATTTTTTAGACCCTGATCAATAAAATATTTCATAGTTGAATCCGGAACACCAATAAAATTTTCAATATTTTTTGATAATAAATAATCAAAAAGTTTTCTTTGAAAAATTTCTTTCAACCTATATAACCTAATTTCTTTAATTTTTCTTCTAGCTCTTTTTCCTCATTTTCCATTTCATACATTTTTTGCAATTTGAAAATACTGTCCATATCAGATAATTTGTCATTAACTGACGAAATATTTTCTGCAGTACTCAAAGATTTTAGTAAATCTTGCATGGATTTATGGGCTGCACGTAATGTTTGATTAGCATAAATAACCATTTTAATTCGATGTTGTTTTAATTCATCAATTTTTACCGTATCATACGTTGTAGGTATGACAACAATAGGAGAATTACCTTTGAAACAATCAGCAAACTCAAAAATTTCAGAAGGATCTTTTTGTTTTGAATGAATTAAAATTGCATCTGCACCAGCTTCTTCATATGCTTCAGCTCTTTTCAATGCAGTATCCATAGATAAACCAGAAATTAATGATTCCACACGGGCTATAACCATAAAATTTTTGTCTTTTTTTGCATCTTTTGCAGCAAGTATTTTTGCTACAAATTCTTTTTCAGAAATTAGTTCATTACTTCCATCTTTAAGTAAACTATTTCTTTTTGGAAAAGTTTTATCTTCAATACAAACAGCAGCAATTCCTGCTTGCTCATATTTCTTAACCATGTGCATTACATTACTAGGTCCACCATATCCCGTATCACAGTCTGCAATAACAGGAATGTTACATGCCTGAGCCATCGTAGAAGCAACATCAAAAAATTCAGTCATTGTTAAGATACTAGCATCAGGAACACCATGAGTAGAAGATATTGCAAAACTGCCAGACCAAATTGCATCAAAATTATTGATTTCTACTAATTTTGCAGACATAGCATCAAATGCACCACATACTTTAACGATATTCCCAGATTCCAATTTTTTACGTAAATTCTCACATTGTGACAATAATTGATTCCATAGTGGCAATTATAAAAAATGTCCCATTAAATGACTAATTCAAAAATTATTAATAGAAATTTTGATGAAAAAAATTAATTAATTTTAAGGCATACCGCAGATTTACTTGTAAAAGCTAGGTATGTATAAGAAATTTTTTCTTTTCGAATAAATTCTTGAAATGCCTTATATTCATGATTTTTCCAATTTGGATAATTAAAATATTCATCAAAAATTAAGATTGTGCCATTGTGAAATCTTTTTCCAAGTAAATCTAAGATTAATTTTGTCGACGAATACAAATCAGCATCAAAATGGATGAAATCTATTTTTTCTTTATGATTTTTTAAAAAATTAGGTAATGTATCTTTAAACCATCCTTTTTCTAGAAAAACATTTGAAGGAACCTTAGGTGCTTTCCCATTTTCAGAATATGCGCCTTTTGCATATTGTTGACCAGACCAATCTTCAGGTAATCCTTCAAAACTATCAAACCCATAACATTTACGTTTGGAAATTCTTTTTGCAATTTCTTTAATTGTCAAACCTTTTCTAACTCCAAATTCAAGAATTAATCCATCAGTAGAAATTTTTGGTAATGCATAATCAAACAAAACATCAATTGTATGAGAGAAACAGAGACAATCTTTCATGTTTTTTTCAATATATCTTAATGTTTGATCGGTGGCAATTTTCCTCAATTGAAAATGTAAATCGAAATCAGGATGAATTTTCATGGGTATTTTTTTCATTATTTTCAAAAAATCTATTCAAAGTATATTTGTTTTAGCGGCATAAATCATTACTGCACAAATTGTCTTTGCATCAAGTATTTTACCAGATTTTATCATTGAAATAATTTTTTTAATGGGAATTTTTTCAACAGTAACAAATTCACCGTCATCTAATTTTTGATCGGATATTTTTTTTGGTTTTGTTGTAAGATAACAATCAATATACTGTAAATTATATCCTAATGACGGATAAAAACGTGTAAGAAATTTTAAATTAGAACTGGAGTAACCTGTTTCTTCTAATAATTCACGTTTAGCGCATTTTAATGATGTCTCATTTTTATTTTTTATTCCTGCAGGTATTTCGAGGGAATTTTTTACAGGATAACGAAATTGTTTAACCATTATGATATTATCATTTTCAATTGCTAACACTGCAGAAGCTGATTTTTGTTCAATTATTTCATGTTGTATATTTCTTCCAGAAATTTTGAAATTATAAGACGATACATCAAAAATTTTTCCTTTAAATAATTTTTTTTGTGTCAAATCAATCACTAATTCAGATTTCCTCAATAATTTAATTTTATCAATTGAGAGATTTTATTCTCATTAAGCATGTTAGAATAGAGTTCATAGTCATTTATTGTATCAAATTCTAACCATCCATTATCAATCAAAATTGAATTTACTTTTACATTTTTTTTGATTAAACCAGATAGTAAATCTACAATTCTTAATTTTTCAAATGATAAATTTTCATTTAAATCATTTTTTCCATCTTTTCTAGATTCTTTTGTTTTCAAGAATAATTCTTTGAATTTTTTACTACCTTCATTTTGTAATTTCATTAAACCAATAAAGTGACCGTTTGCATTAGAATTTTTCATTCCTATTGATTCAATTAAATTTTCATTATTATACACTGCAGTTTCTGTTGCTTCACTAATAGTTTCATCTATTCGCAAACTCCAATATTCCTTCCATTTTTTATCTACTACAACAGAAATATCATTTTTTATTTTTAATAATTTTTTAAGAATTTCTTCTTCAAATATTATATCTGAATATGTTATAATAGTTGAATCCAAAATTTTTTCTTCTGCATAGAACAAACTTTCTAATGTACTATTATTAACATAATTTTTATTTTCAAAATAATTTATCCCTGGAAAATCAATTTTATTTTTTTTATATCCTGTAATGATTGAAATATCGTTAATTCCATTTTTTTTAAACATGTTGACGTTTCTTTCAAGAAGTGTTTCTTTTCCAAAAGTTATTAGAGATTTTGGTTTATCATCAGTTAAAGGTGATAATCTACTTCCCAGACCAGCAGCTAAAATTATTACATTTGTCATAATTATGTTCGTTCAGGTTCATCATCCCAACATAGGTAGGTTGTATGATTTGATGTAATAAGAGGTCTTCTCCATAATTTTTGGTTAGGAAGCATTTTCAATGTTTTACTTTTTCCAATTCTTGAGTGACCATAAACATCAATGTTATCTTGGACCATCTTGAATTGGTCATCATCCAATTCAAATGAGATTTTGATTTTTGAATCTAATTTGAAATTATCAAGTTTTTTATTATTTTTAGGAGTTAACCAGGATGGAATGTCATATTCAAAATCATATGTGGGATTTGTATCTAAGCGATCTTGCCCTAAAACATTATGTGATAAACCTCTACAGTAATTTGCAACAGATTCAAACTGATTTTTTAATTTGTCATCATAAACATTGGTTTTTTCCAATAATAATTTGGCACTATTAATCACATGTTCAGTCCAATGATCCATTGATTCAGAAATGACCACAGCCTTATAATGATAAATTACATTAGTTCCAGCTTCACCATTTAGAAGTTTTTGGTATTCAGAATCTTTTTGGAAGTTTTCTAACAATTCATGTGGAGAATCCCATAATTCATCAATAGTTGCATTTTTGAATTGTTCTATAACCTGTTGAGTTTCAAGTTGTGCATTTTTTCTATTAACAAACATTTGGTAATAAAGATCAAACACGTCAAGGTTCTGTTCTCTTAAAAATTTTAGAATTGCATCAAATACTATACCCTGATTTGTAACAAATATTACAAATGCAAGAATACGTAATTCTATGTATTCTTCAAAAGTCATAGTATTTGAACCGACGATAACTTCTTCGTATTCAATTACCTTTTTTCCATTACTTAATTCGGCAAAATCTCTTTGAAGTACTCTAAATTTTGTTTTCATGTCCCATTTTTTTCGTTCTTCTGGCAAGCCCATTTCTGAGCCATCTAAAAGCATGCAAGTGTGAACAACAATTTCATCCATTCTAGCTTTAACTAAATCACGTAATGTCTGAATATGATTCTCAAATGTTTCACCTGGTAAACCTAAAATTACCTCAGAAGTTGTTTGTAGATCTGCTTCTTTTAGTGCAGGATACAATGCAAGCATGTGTTCAACACTGATATTATCCCTACGAATATTACTCAAGACTTCAGGATCAAGAGATTGAACAGACATTGTTACACGTAAGGAATTATTTAATTTTTTAATGGCTTTGATAATCTTATCTTTTTGATTTTTTCCAGTAGTGCATTTAATGTATTTTGGATAATTATAATCATGTTGAATTTTTGCTAATTCCTCACAAATATCAATATCACGAGGATACATGCCAAAATTCAAATCACTTATGTGTAAACTATGTGTATTTTCTGGAATATGTTTAGCAATGTAATTAATATCAGATTGAACTCGTTTAATACTAAACTGATTTACACGATTTACTTCATCTCTTCCATCAGTACAAAAAGTACAATGAAATGGACAACCACGATTAGTTTGTAACATTGGAGTTAATTTTCCATCAAAAAATTTATCCATCATACCATTTTGATATGGAGATGGAATGTCATCTAATGATGAAATTCTAATTGTAGAAATATTATATTGAATATCACCATCTTTATTTCTTGAAACACAACCTTCTATAGGGTGTTTTAATATTTGCATAGGAGCATCATCTAAAGAATTTAGATCAAGAATTAATTTAACAACATTAGAAAAACCAGTTTCACCTTCTGTTGGGACATATACATCAACTTCAGAATGTTCTTTCATGAATTTTTTTTGTGAAGGGAAATCTATTGGAAAGTTAGGTCCTCCCCAAACTGTAACAACGTTTGGATTTGTTTTTTTGCACATTTTGAAAATTTCTGAACTAACATTATGAGACCAACAGTAATTACTTAAACCAAGAATATCAGGAGGGTTTTCATTTACTGCCTTATCAATATCTTCAATATACTTGAATAATGTAATATCTACATCCTTACCGAATAATTTTTTACAATAACTTGCTATAAAACCAACATTTAGTGGAAATGCCTCAGTAGCTAAGGTGACCGTAGTATAAGTCAAATCACCTAAATAGATTTTGAGGGGTCTATTCTTTTCCAAAGAATCTTACTATTTTAGATTGAATATATAAAGAATAACTATAATTGATATGTACATAACATTGAAATTTTTCAATTATACAATTACTTGTATAATTTACAAGTAAACAAAATGATTAGAGATATGGCAACATTTTAAGTTCTAATCAAAATTGTAAACATATCTAATGTATACAATCAAACAACCATCAGAAATAATTATTGGAAAAAATTCGGTACAAAAGTATGATTTAAATGAAAATTCGTTATTGATAACATCTTCTGGAGCAAAAAAACGAGATTGGTTATCATATCTTAAAATTGAACCAAAATTAATTTTTGATGATGTAGAATCTAATCCATCAATAGATACAGTTGAAAAAATTTTAGAAATGTATCAAAATGAAAAAATTTCTTCAATAATTGGTTTGGGAGGAGGTAGTGTTTTGGATGTTACAAAATTTGTTGCGTATAAATTAAATAAGTTTAAAATTTTAATACCAACAAATTTTGGGAGCGGTAGTGAAGTTACCAGAATATCAGTTTTAAAAGTAAATGGAGAGAAAAAAAGTTTTCACGATGATAGATTAATTGCAGATGTTGCAATAATTGATTCCAATTTTATAAAAAATACTCCAGATAAGATAAAAAATTATGCATCTATTGATGCATGTGCACAGTGTACAGAAGCTTATGACAGTAAACTAAGCAATAGTTATACAAAATTTTTTGGGAACCAAGCATTTGACTATCTAGAAAATGGAATACTGAAAGATAATGATGAGAGTTTAGTTATAGGATCATTATTTTCTGGATTAAGTTTTGGTAATGCATCTACAACTTTAGGTCATGCATTATCATATGTATATTCTAATGAAGGTTATGCGCACGGTCATGCATTAGGATATACAACAACAGTTGCTCATGAATTTAATAAATCAATATTTTATGAGAGGTTTAAAAAAATCATTGAGAAAATGAAAATTCCAGAAATTAAATTGAAAGGTGATTTGAATCAAGCAGCAGATTTGATAATGACAGACTCAAAACATATAGATAATAATCCAACAAAGATTACAAAAAATATTATTCTTAAGTTGTTAGAAAAGATTAATGATGAACAGATGTTTTAAATGAGCAATTTCTAGTTCAAAGATTGCGAATTAAAATAAAAAATAATGATAATTTTAGAAATGGATGGTCTTTATGGAAATAATTTCAAATTTGAGTAAAGTGAAAGATGAGAGAACATTCATTTATTTAATTTTAATAATAACGGTAGGACTATCGATTAGATTTTACTATTTACCATTTGATATTCCAATAATTACTGATGGATTTTTTAATTTTGTTTATGCAGCAAAAACCTCTTTTGAATTAAGTTTGCCGATAAATTACCTAGTTGCAAACTCAGGTTGGTCAAATTTTCTATCGTTATTTTTTATTTTTTTGGAAAAAAATGAACCTATGTTTTTGATGAATTTTCAAAGAAGTCTAAGTGCTGTAATATCAATAGCAACTATTATTCCTGTATTTTTTATTTTAAGAAGATTTGTGAAAGTGAGATATGCACTATTAGGGTGTTTAATGTTGGCTTTAGAACCAAGATTGTTGTTGATATCAATTGAAGGAATAAATTATAATTTATTTTTATTTTTATTTGTATTATCTATTGCATTATTTCTAAAAAGGACAGATTTATCATTAGTTCTAAGCTTTGTATGCATTGCTTGTATGACAATAGTGAGATATGAAGGATTATTGTTGGTGGTTCCATTTACTATAATGTATTTTTTTAAATTCAGAAATAAAAAAAAAATATTATTATATATTGGAATGATTTTTTCTTTAACGTTAATTCTAATTACTGTGGGCATGTTACGAATGGATACTACACAAGACATTTGTAATTTAAATAATTTTGATGAAATAAATTGTGGTAGAAATGGTTATGAAGGAATTCTATCAGGTTTTGAATTTTTCAAAAAATTTATTATTTCAGGTGAACAAATGTCACCCAAAGTTGTAGACAATGAAGCATATGAGATTCATAAAGAGCTCTACAATAAACCAGGTGAACCAGTTATTGGGGAAGCAGCTTATGCAAGTTTTACTAGATTGCTAAAATTTTTGGGGTTATCATTAATACCATTTTTTGGATTTTTTATATTATTAAATTTCATTAATCGAGTAAAAAATAAAAAAATATTCAATATTGATTTTAATTCGATGGTGATTTTATTGTCCAGTCTTTCATTATTATTACCATCTCTTTATGCATACATGAGAGGCATAGATGAAATAAGATATGTTTTAATTTTAATACCCTTATTTGTTATAATCTCAACTGCATTTTCAGGTTCAGTGAATAGAAAATTTCTTGATAATAACAAAATGTTTACAATTATAATTTTATTCATTATAATTTCATCCATATCATTCATAGAGTATCAAAAGAAAGATGAAGTTAATCGAGAAAATTCTTTTTTGATTTCTCAAGAAATCGTAAAACGGACAAATGTAACTAATTCATATGACCAGTCTGGTTATCTTAAAGCTTCAATTTTATTGAATAATTGGCCAAACTTTCCAAAACCTGATTTAGATAGAAGTGGAAAATTAGAATTTGATTTTAATATAATTGATACAAAACAATTTGAAAATATTGAGGAATTTATTGTTAAGGCTAGAGATAATAATTTAAAATTTATTGTAGTAGATAATCAAAATCAATTTTTTGATGAATTTTATGATGAATCAAGTAAATTCAATTATCTCAAAAAGGTATATGGAATAGATGAGTCAAAGGTAGAATTAGCAATATTTGAGATAGACTACAATTTATTTGATTTAAGAAAATGATAATGAAATTGAGTTTTATGGTAGTTATTTATCATAGTGAAATTGATATACTAAAAATATTCAAATTATTCAATGAGTAAAAATGTTGGTTTTCGTGCATGGTTCTATTTCAGACAAGGTTGGAGTACGTATTTTGCATTTATTTTTGCGGCAACCAATACCTTAACTGTTACATATTACCTAGCAATTGAAAATTATCCTTCTTTGAAAAGTATTTTCCCTTCTTTTGAGCAGTACATTATCATTGTTGTCCTTGTAGGGATACCACTACTAATTGGAATAGGTTATGCTCATTACAAAAAAACTCCATCCTATAGAGCAGAAGCAGATGTATGGATGGAGAGCAACCCATACTGGGCCAGAGTATTAATAAATTCACAATTTAGTTTGACATTAAATTTGAAAATGATTAATTTGATTACAAAAATTTCAAACAATGAGAAAATTACAGACAAAGAGTTGGATGAATTAAGAAATCTTCAAAAACAATTTGAAGATCATATCAATGAACGATCATTATCAAATAAAAAAGATCAAAAAAAATTCTTGGATACAGAGAAATTGTAGTTACTATGAAATAAATTATGAGTTATTTAATTTAAGAACTTGATTGTGTTTGAAATATAATATGAACAAAAAATCTATTAAGAATTCAATTCGAGGACCTTATTACACTTACGTAAAACGTGGTCTAAAAGGAATTACTGCATCATCAAGAGTACTTCCAGATTTCATAATTATTGGTACAGTGAGAAGTGGGTCAACATCACTTTATTACAATATTTGTGAACACCCATCAATTTTACCTGCAGAATATGATGAAATTGGATTTTTTGATAGTAATTATCATTTAGGAATTAATTGGTACAGAACAATGTTTCCTTTACAAAAAAACATGGATAATGTAGAAAGAGAAACAGGCATATCAATTACAGGAGAAGATACACCATTTTATTTTTGGAAAAAAGAAGCAGCTGAAAGAATTCATGATATTTTACCAGATGTAAAAATTATCGCAATTTTTCGAAATCCTGTAGATAGAGCATATTCAAATTATAATTTAGGACTGAGAATGAAATCAGAAAGATTGACATTTGAAGACGCTATAGAAGAAGAGATACAATTTTTAGAAAATCATTCTTTTTTAGAAAGTGTAAATCGAAATAGATCATATATTTCAAAGGGTTTTTATGAAAATCAAATTAAATTATGGTTTAACATTTTTCCAAGAGATCAAATTCATCTTTTATCAACAGAAGACATGCATAATAATCCTCAGGATACATTACTAGATATTTTTAGATTTTTACAGACATCTGATTATAGAATACAAAATCCAGAAAATCGAAAAGCTGCAGAATATAAGAAAATGAATGATGATACTAGAGAAAGATTATTGAAATTATACAAACCACATAATGAAAAATTTTTTCAGATTATCAATCAAAGATTTGACTGGGATAATTAGCTAATTAACATAATCAGATACACGTTTTTCGGTATCTGCAAACATCACACCAACAGTTCTTAAGAGAGCTACATTATTTTGATTACAAAAATTGATTAGTGATTGTATGTAAACTTGAAAGTTTTTAGGATCATCATTTTTCTTTAACATTGAAGAGTATAGATCATCATGGTCAAGCATCACAATCTTTTCATCTCCTAATAAATTTGAAATTTCTTCAATATTCTTAATTCCCAATGGGCTCTCAATTTTAGGAACAATTACAACATTTTTTGGTACATAATCCAAGTATTCAGCCAGATATTCTGCAGAGTCAACATTTGATAATGCAAAATACTTTATGTTAGAATAAGATTCTAAAATTGGTTTTATTTCATCCATAGAGTATCTATTGTTTGGAGGTTTTGTTCTATTTTTTGGTAAATCAATAAATATACTATGTTTTTCATGTTTTTGGAGTATAGTTTTCAGAGTTTCAAGATCATTTATCCATGCAAGATTAATTCTAAATATTGTATCTTCAGGAAGTGTAACATCGTAGTTTGTCATATTTTGTGATACAATTAACATCTTGAATTAGCCTCCATTCTATCTTTAACTTCAGGTATATCAATTTCACTAAGAAGATACATTAAGTTGACGATGTATTAGCGATGTTATTATAAAGAAAGATTTTAGCATACTTAGCTAAAATGTCTGAAATTGGAACAAGGTTGAATGTTGCAGTTATTTATAAAAAAACTAACATATTTTTTTCAGGTTCACATTTCGATATGTCTCTATATTATTTTTTTATGAAAGCATTAAAACGAAATAATAATATCAAGATTACATATTTTCCAACAGATGATTTTTTTGATGCATCAATTCTAGAAGATAAATTCGATATAATCTTACTTCCAGATAATACTCCATGGGCATTACCAGAAACAATTAATGGAATGGAAAATTTGAAGATCCCTGTTATTGCAAAATGTGGAGACCCACATGAAATAAGAACTAAGAAAATTGATCCATACTTATTTCATGAGAAATATAAAATAGATTATTATTTCAATTTTTTTCCTAGATCCTATTTCTATCAGTTTTATCCCAAAGAATTCAAGTATGAAGAAATTTTTTGGTGTCTTGAATCAGATTTATACAAAAATTTGAATCCGTTTAGAAATAGAATAGATGATAAGATATTACTAACAGGTAATGTTGGAAAACCATCATGGAAATCTAAGATAGCTAATCAAATTCTCAATCCAAAAAATTCAGCTCATTATATGTACAAGCTACGAATAAAATGTAGAGAGTTAGAGTGTGTTAATTTCACACAAATAAAAAATGGAAAACATGTTAATCAAGATTATCCAGCATATTTATCAAAATATTGTGCATCAATTGCAGCTGGAACTTTTTATCCAGTGATAAAATATTTTGAAATTCCTGCTGCAGGATGTTTAACATTCATGGAAGTTACAGAAAAAAATGATTGTAAGTTTTTAGGATTTGAGGATGGGAAGAATGCAATTTTCATTAACGAGGAAAATTATAAAGAAAAATTTTTCGAATTTCTTGAAGATCGTAAAAATCCAAAGTGGGAAGACATAGCAAATGCGGGTAGAACTCATGCATTAAAAAATTTGAATAACGATGTTGCTCTTGAGAGAATAATTGGATTGATGCATAAATTCCTCTAAAATAAAAGATGACGTACTAATATGAAATTTCATATTAAGTAATGTTATTCAGGATTAATTCATCGTAGATTTAATATTGAAGATTTATGTGATCAAGTAATGAAACTATTAATTGCATATGGTAGTTTAGGAAAATTATTTCATTTAAAGGAATTTTCTGAGGCATTGGAAAGAGAGAAAATTATTGTTAAGTTAGTTAAAGATTCAGACTACAGTGGAGGTTTCCCAAGCAAAAAAATCTCAGATTGGTTTAATGGAGATAAAAAATTTAAAAAGTTAATTCAAGAATTTAAGCCTGATGCAATTTTTGTCGATCGGCAAACACATTTTGCATTGCACTCTATAAAAACAGGTATTCCAACTTTTGTTTTATTACGTGGTCATTATTGGCAAGAATATTTTTGGGGAATGAAAACTCTGGGAAAAAATTTGAAAACAAGAACACTGATATTTCTTAGAAATAGAATTTCAGAAAAAGTTTTTGCACAAGCAACTGCAATTTTACCAATTTGTAAATATCTAGAAGAAGTGGTAAAAGAACACTATCCAAATCAAAATACGGGAGTTTTTTTAGAAGGGATTGATTCTTCTAGATGGTATTCTACTGAAAAAATGAATTTAAAACATCCATGTGTAGGTTTGGTTCAAGATGCAAATTGGTGGGGTAAAACAAAAGAACTTTTAGTTTTAGAAAAAGTTTTAGAAAAAGTTCCAGAAATTCAATTTTACTGGGCAGGAGATGGGAAATATAGAGAAGAAATAACTAAAAGATTAGAAAAATTCGAAAATTTCAAATGGATAGGTAGACTGAGTTATCCAGAAAATGTAAGAAAATTTTTGGATACAGTCGATGTTTATGCATTAATTACAGGAATGGATTTAGCACCTTTGACATTAAAAGAAGCACAATTAATGAAAAAACCTGTGATTGCAACAAATGTAGGAGGGAACAAAGAAATGATGGTGGATGATAAAACAGGCTTTCTAGTAAAAGAAGGATCTGCAGAAGACATAATTGAAAAAATTTCAGAACTAATAGGAGATAATCAGTTATCAAGAGAGATGGGAAATAGTGGTTTAAAATTTATTCAAGAAGAGTATAATTGGGAAATAGTGGCACAAAGATTTTTGAAAACAATAAAAAAATTTATTTAGAATTAAGAGAGTTTTGAGATTATACGTAAATCCTCCCCTGTAAAGGAATCAAAGAGAATTTTTGGATAATATGGATAAAAATTAGTTTTTTTGATTTTTTTATATAATTTATTTAATGCCCCATGAAATTTTGTTGGCGGTCCAAAATAATCACATGAAATGACTTCATATCCAGTTTTCTCTAAGATGTTTTGTAGGGCAAGTCCTGA
>Ga0315326_10000329_pt1 | contig 22649 bp, 20 predicted proteins | sample M180m32315metaG_FD_203457 | JGI IMG/M metagenome (GOLD analysis project Ga0315326, IMG submission 203457) | Ammonia-oxidizing marine archaeal communities from Monterey Bay, California, United States - M1 80m 32315 | ecosystem: Environmental > Aquatic > Marine > Coastal | place: USA: California... | reverse complement strand
CTTCCTATATTACTGAAACTATTAAAAAAGTTGCAGAAATAAAAGATCTTTCGATTGAAGAAGTAATAAATATTACTACTCATAACTTTTTTAACCTATTTAAAAGGGCAAAATATGACTATTGAGGTTACAATACTTGGCTGTGGCTCATCAGGTGGTGTACCATTAATTGGAAATATCTGGGGGCCTTGTGACCCTAATGATATTAGAAATACTAGAAGAAGAGTATCTATTTTAATAAAAATAAAAAATAAAACTTTTTTAATTGATACTAGTCCAGATTTACGTATGCAAATGCTTGATGCAAAAGTTAATAATATAGATGCAGTATTGTATACACATTCGCATGCAGATCACGTTCATGGTATAGATGATCTAAGAGCTTTTTGTTGGAAAAGGAAAGATAATAAACCTATACCAATATATGGTGATGAATACACTATGAATCAGCTTAAAAATAGGTTTAATTATGCTTTTCAAACTAACCTTGGTCCTGCAATACCTAGTTTAAAGGCTAATGAAATAGAAGTAGGTAACAATATTATTGAAGATATAAATATTCAAGTGATTAAACAAATTCATGGTAAAGGTTTTAGTCTCGGATATAAATTTGATAATGTTGCTTATTCAACGGATGTTAATCAATTCCCTGATGAGTCTCTAAAACAGTTAGAAAATTTGGATTTATGGATTGTTGATTGTGTAAGATATGAACCTCATTATAGTCATTCACATTTTAGTCAAACTATGGATTGGATAAATCAATTAAAGCCTAAAAAAGCTGTTTTAACTCATATGGGACATTGGTTGGACTATAAAGAACTTATGGCTAAATGTCCTGATAATGTAGAACCTGGTATAGATGGAATGGTTATTAATATATAATGGATAATCATTTTATTACTAACTTATTATTAGGATCCTTTAGTGATCCTATCTTATGGATAATTTCCATAGTCATAGCTAGCAATATTATATCTTCATTGTTTATTATAAAACTATTTTATCTGACTATAGCAGGTATTATATGGGGATATATTAGGCTATATATATATAAGTCTTTTGGTCAAGAGTTCACTTTTAATCAAACTTTTGTAGTTATAATGTTGTGTTTAATGCTTATGGTTTTTATGGGCAGCTTAGTTCATATAATATTTAATATTATAAAAACAAAGACTTAACTTTAATATATGATGTATATTCTTAAATTTTATATAATTATTTCTGATAATATACATTATGCGCCTTAAGGAAGATATTAATGAATACAAGAAATATAGAAAAAATAATAAGTAAATTAAGAGACCCAAAAGCTGGTTGCCCATGGGATATAAAACAAACACACACAACCCTACTTCCTTATTTAATAGAGGAAACCTACGAACTAATAGATGCACTAAAAAATAAAGCAAATATAAAAGAAGAATTAGGAGACATATTACTACAAATATTATTACATTCAAAAATAGAAGAAGAAAATGGGAATTTTGACTTTCAAGATGTAGTTGATACATTATCTGAGAAAATAATAAGAAGACATCCTCATGTATTTAAAAATAAACAAAAATTAACAGATAAACAATTAAAAAAACAGTGGGAAGAAATAAAAACAAAAGAAGGAAAGCTAAATAATAGCAATAATCCCTTCTATACTGTTAATAAATCTCAGACATCGATATTAAAAGCACTAGAAATAGGTACTATAAGTCGAGAATTGAAGTTTGATTGGGAAGACTATAAAGGTCCATTAAATAAAGTAAAAGAAGAAATAAATGAGGTGATAGACGAACAAGAAAGAAATGGTAGTAAGCTAGAAAAAATAGAGGAAGAAGTTGGTGATTTACTTTTCTCAATAGTTAATCTAGCCAGACACTTAAAAGTAAATCCAGATATTGCATTAGAAGGTGCTAATAATAAATTTATGAAAAGATTTAACTTAATGATAGAAGAGTTTGATAATAAAACAGAATTTATTAATAGTAGCAATAAAACAAAAGAAGAAATCTGGAACAAAATTAAAAAATTATAATAATTTAATTAAAGAAGACGTATCATTTCTATTATACCCACTATCAATCAATTTTTTATAAAACTCATTAATTATTTTAGTAACAGGTAAATTTGCATTATTTTTTTTAGATTCATTTATACATATCTGTAAATCTTTATGCATAAGCTCTACAGCAAAACCAAAATCAAATTCTCCTTTAGACATTGTTTCGGCCCTATTTTGCATTTGCCAAGATCCTGCGGCACCCTTAGAGATTACTTCTACTACTTTAGGAATATCTAGTCCTGACAACATACCAAACTTTATACCTTCAGATAGACCTTGCAATAAGCCAGCTATACAAATTTGATTAACCATTTTAGTTAACTGCCCTGCTCCACTATTTCCCATTAATGTAACAGCTTGTGCAAATGATTCTATATATGGTTTCGCTTTATCAAATATATCAATATCACCACCAACCATAACCGTCAGCGCTCCATTTATTGCACCAGCTTCCCCACCTGATACTGGAGCATCAAGAAATGAAATATAATTTTCCTTTGCAATCTTATAGAGCTCTCTGGCAACATTTGCTGATGCTGTAGTATTATCAACAAATATAGCTCCTTTATCCATACCTGAGAAAGCGCCATTAATTCCAGTGCATATTTCTTTTATATCATCATCATTTCCTACACAAGCAAATACAATTTGTGAATCTTTTACTGCTTCATAGGGAGTAATAGCCTTACTTCCTTTATATTCATTGAGCCAACTATCTGATTTAGCTTCCGTTCTATTATATACAGTAACATTATGACCAGCCTTACTTAAATGGCCAGCCATGGGGTAACCCATAACACCTAATCCTAAAAATGAAGCTTTAATACTATCCATATGTACTTCCTACAATTGAAAAAAAAGAGCTATCTAAGTGAAGATAACTCTTTTTTAAATTAAAATAAATAAAATTGATTAATAAGCTTGCATTACATTCCCATGCCGCCCATTCCACCCATTCCACCCATTCCACCCATTCCACCCATATCAGGCATTGCAGGGGCACCGGCTTCTTTATCTTCTACTGAATCTGCAACCATAGCTTCTGTAGTAATTAATAGACCAGATACTGAAGCTGCATCTTGAAGGGCAGTTCTTACTACTTTCGTAGGATCAATAATACCTTTCTTGATCATATTTACGTAATTACCACTTTGTGCATCAAATCCAAAGGATTTATCAGTTGCATCATTTATTTTTCCTACAACAATTGACCCATCATGGCCAGCATTAGAAGCTATTTGTCTAATTGGAGCTTCACATGCTTTTTTTACTATTTGTAAACCAACTTTCTGATCATTATTTTCAGCTTTTATTTTTAATAGAGCCTTTGACGCATTAACTAATGCTCCACCACCACCAGGAACTATTCCTTCTTCAACAGCTGCTCTGGTAGCATTCATAGCATCATCAACTCTGTCTTTTCGTTCTTTAACTTCTACTTCTGTAGCACCACCTACTCTAATAACAGCAACTCCACCAGCTAATTTAGCTAATCTTTCTTGAAGTTTTTCTTTATCATAATCTGATGTTGCCTCCTCAATTTGAGCTTTAATTTGGCTAACTCTAGCTGAAATATCTTTTTTAGAACCCGCACCATCAATCACAGTAGTTTCTTCTTTCGTAATATGAACTCTTTTAGCAGTTCCCAGCATTTTAATATCAACATTCTCCAGTTTAATACCAAGGTCTTCACTTATAACCTGAGCATTTGTAAGAGTTGCTATATCTACTAACATTGCTTTTCTTCTATCTCCAAAACCAGGTGCCTTAACAGCACACACTTTTAAACCACCTCTAAGTCTATTAACGACAAGAGTAGCTAGTGCTTCCCCTTCAATGTCTTCTGCAATTATTAATAATGGTTTACCAGACTGTACAACTTTTTCTAAGATAGGAAGAATAGGTTGTAAACTTGATAATTTTTGCTCATGGATTAGAATATACGGATCTTCCATTTCTGTAGTCATTTTATCAGCATTAGTTATAAAATAAGGTGATAAATATCCCCTATCAAACTGCATACCTTCAACAACATCTAGTTCTGTTTCAAGTCCCTTAGCTTCTTCAACAGTAATAACTCCCTCTTTTCCAACTTTTTCCATTGCTGTAGCCAGTAACTCTCCAATTTCCTCTTCTCCATTTGAAGAAATTGTTCCTACTTGTGCAACCTCACCTCTTGAAGTAATTCTTTTACTATGTTTATTCAACTCATTTACTACAGTCTCTGTTGCAAGATCAATTCCTCTTTTAACATCCATAGGATTCATTCCAGCAGCAACAGCTTTACATCCTTCTCTAACTATAGATTGAGCTAATACAGTAGCTGTTGTAGTTCCATCACCAGCCTCATCATTAGTTTTGCTAGCTACTTCACGAACCATTTGAGCTCCCATATTCTCAAACTTATCTTTAAGTTCAATTTCTTTTGCAACTGTTACTCCATCTTTGGTAGTTCTAGGTGCACCAAAGGATTTATCTATTACAACATTCCTTCCTTTTGGCCCTAAAGTAACTTTTACTGCATTTGCTAAAACATCGACACCACGAAGCATACGCTCCCTAGCATCGGTTGAAAATTTTACATCTTTTGACGGCATTTAAATATTCCTCATATTGAAGGGCTAATTAGCCCATTATTCCCATTATATCTGATTCTTTAATAATAACTAAATCATCAGATCCTATTTTAATTTCTGTTCCAGACCACTTTCCTATAAGAACAACATCACCTTTTTTTACATCTAAAGGTGTTATTTTTCCATCTTCAGAACGTAATCCTGTTCCTACAGACATAACTTTAGCTTCCATTGGCTTTTCCTGGGCTGAATCAGGTATAATTATTCCACCAGCTGTTTTTTCTTCGCTTCCCATGCGTTTTACTAAAACACGATCATGAAGGGGTTTAAAATTCATATCATCTATCCTAATATTAAAGTTAATAATTAGCACTCTACTAATTAGACTGCTATACTCTCATACTGATATGTGTGATTTACTATACTAAATGTCAAGTGTATTAATGATATTTTTTTATAATTTTTTTTTAATACGCTTATTTATAACACTTTTTAAACTATTTATGCCATCTCCTTTAAGTGCTGATATGTAAATCTTATTTTTAGAAAGATTGAAATTTTGATCTTTTAATAAAACTTTATCCATTTTATTAATTACTTCTATATAGTTAGGTGGTCTTTGATTATCATCATAATTAAATATATCACGAATAATACCTAGCACGTCTTCATTTTGAGATTCATAATCTTCATGTGAAATATCTCTAACATGAATTATTAAATCAGCAAATAAAATCTCATCTAAAGTCGATTTAAATGCCTCTATTAATTCTGTAGGCAAATCACTTATAAAACCTACGGTATCTGACAATATAAAATTATTATCTCTAGATATATTTACTATTCTATGTTTAGGATCTAATGTTGCAAATACCATATCTTTAGCAAATTCTTTTGCACCTGTAATCTTATTAAATAAAGTAGATTTCCCTGAGTTTGTATATCCTATCAGTGAAACTAATGGATATATTTTTTTTCTATTATTTCTTTGCAGTTCTCTAGTTTTTCTAACTTTTTCTAAATCTTTTTTTATCTTTTTAATTCTACTTGTAATATATCTCCTATCTAACTCAATTTGAAGTTCTCCTGGGCCACCTAAAAATCCTCTTCCTCCCCTTTGCCTCTCTAAATGTGTCCATGATCTAACTAATCTAGATTTTTGCCAGCTAATATGAGCCAATTCTACTTGTAACGAACCTTCTTTAGTAGTGGCTCTTGCTCCAAAAATTTCTAAAATAAGAGCTGTTCTATCTAATACTTTAGTGCTCCATATTTTCTCTAAATTTCTTTGCTGAATAGGAGTAATAATAGTATTAATTATTATTATACAGTTATCTAATTTCTTATCTTTTAACTTTTGTTTTATCTCATCAATTTTACCTTTACCAAAATATGTACCAGATTTTATATTTGAAATTTTTATTATGTTTGCTTCACAAATTTTTAAATTTATAGCTGAAGCTAAAGACTTTAACTCAATTAATGCAGAGTCAGAAGTTCTTCTAGAAAAATTCTTAAATACTATGTCAGGATGAATAACCCAGCAAATATTCATAAATAATAACCAAAATAATTCAAATTTTTTTCCAAAAAATACTTGAAAATAGTATCATTGAAAGAAAAATTTCAATTCTTCCACATAACAAAACAATAGATAACAAAATAATTTCTATAGATGATTTTGGATAGTAATTAATATTACCTATTTCTAAAAGCCCTATACCTGAATTTGTTATAGATGAGATTATTATTATAAATGCATATTCAAAATTAATTTCAAACAGTGATAAAAAAGTGGATAATATTGGAATTGATATTAGATAAAGTATGCAAAATAAAAATATTTGTGAAGTTTCATCTACATTACTAATATTATCTTTAGCAATTATTTTTCTAGGATTTATTAATTTAAAAAGCTCTATGTAGATATATTTAAATATATAAATTATTCTGGTAGCTTTAATGCCTCCAGACGTTGAACTAACCGCCCCACCTACTAAAGACAGCAAGCCCAAAAATATAATTATATTATTTAATAATCCATAATTATATAATTTTTCAGGTATTATACCCGTGGTAGTAATGAAGGATATTATTAAAAAGCTAATATCAATATATTTATCTAAAAAAGGCATTTTCAAATAGTTAAAAGAATAAATACTCAGTATTAGAGTAATAATGAATATTGATATACATGCAAATCTTACATTCTTATTCTTAAAATAAGTTAAAAAACCATGAGTAAAAGATTTATAATGTAAATTAATAGATAAAGAACCTATTATCATAATTAATATCATAAAAATTTTTGTTATAATGTTAAATTCTACTTTTATGTCTCCACTAGAATTATATGCATTACTTGTAGAGAGTAATGCCATAGATATTTGCAATGCTTCATTCCAGTCTTTTAATAAAAAATAAAAAACAAATGAAGAAATAATTGTAATAGATAAGTAAACAAAAAATATAATTCTTAAATTTTCAATTGAAAAGTAATCTTTTGAGATATTTTTTTTGCTTAGAACCATTTCTACAAAAAAACTACCAACAATAATTGTACATAGGCCACCCAACCATTGTAATATTGATTGCCAGACTAAGAAAGTTGGATTATTTAAATAATTTATTTCCGTCCATATTCCATTAGTAGTTATTAAAGATACAGTTAGAAAAAAAATATCTTTAATATTCTCTTCTGGAAACATAACATAAAAGGGAATAATACCCATCAAGATTAGCACTATCCAAATAATAAATATAGATAAAATACAGGTGCTTTTGTCTATTGTTAGTTTATTAAGTTTATTGTTAGATATATATAAAGATACAAAAATAAAAATAGAAATCATCAATAATAAAGCAAATGGAATAATATTTGCATTTATTAAAGCTGACCAAAATATAGCTATAACTGAAACAAAAGTAATCATAATTTGTAAAATAAGAAGAAAAGGATATGTCTGTTGAATTCTCAAGATTTAATTCCTAAATGAAAACTAATAAAAACCTATTCCAACAGAAAATATTTTTTCTATTTCTGTAATTGAATCATGTTTAGCAAAAACGATAACTCTATCCCCTACTTCTATTGTAGTAGAACCATTCGGTAATATTACAGATTTATCTCTAATGAGTGCACCAATAGAAACTCCTTCTGGAAGTGGTTTATCTCTTAACGGAACACCTATCAATATTGATGATTCAATAGCTTCTAACTCTATTACTTCTGCCTCGCCTTCTCTTAAACTTTGCACTTGAAATACTTTACCCTTTCTAACATACCTTAATACCCTCGATACAGTAAGTTCTCTAGGATTTACTACAGCATCTATTCCTAATGAATTTGTGAATGGACTATACCTATTTTCCGATAATAAAGCTGCAGAAGAATGACAACCATATTTTTTAGCTAATATGGCTGATAATGTATTAATTTCATCACTTGCTGTTACTGCGAAGGTAAAATCAGCTTGAGCTATATTTGCTTCCTCAAGTATCTCTTTATCCAAAGCATCCCCATTTAAAATTATGGATTTATTGAGTTCATCAGCAATAGATTCAGCTCTATGTTTATTATTTTCTATAAGTGTTATATGCGATTGAGGCTCATTATCTTCTATAGATTTAGCTACTCTTAAGCCAGTTTTACCTCCCCCAATAATTACAATTCTCCTAGCTCTAGCGGTTTCTTTACCAAATGCTGATAAAACTCTCTCAGTTTTATTTGATTCAGCTATTATATATATGTCATCTCCACTTTGCATTTCACTATGCTTATCAGGAACAAAGCCTTGAGAGTTTCTAACTATATATAAAACTCTGGCACCTAAATCTGGAAAAATTTCAGTTAATTGATTTAAAGGAGTGTTTATAACAGGACAATCATCCGCTAAATTTATTTCAATTAATCTAACTAAATCTTCATCAAAGGATATTAAATCTTTTGCTCCAGGAACTGCTACTAATCTTGTAAAAGATTTAGCAACTTCTTGTTCAGGAGATATTAATGCATCAATTGAAAATACCCCTTCATTAAATAAATTTTTCCACTCCTCCTTGCTATAAGCTTCCGATCTTACTCTAGCAATTTTAATGGGAACAGAAAATAAAGAGCTAGCAATTTGACATGAAATCATATTAATTTCATCAGATTGGGTTACAGCTATAATCATATCAGATTTATCAGCCTCGGCTTCTTTTAATATATTAGGATGAGAGGCATAACCTATCAGTGTTCTAACATCTAATTTACCTGAAATTTGTTCTATTCTTTCTTCATTATGATCAATGATAGTAATCTCGTTTTTTTCATCGGAAAGAAGTCTTGCTATATTATAACCTACTTCTCCTGCTCCACAGATAATAATATTCATATAAACATCCTTTATTGCTACTTTCTCAATTTGTTTAAAGTATTAAGTTTTCGATGAAATGCAGACCTTTCCATACCAACAAAATTAGCCGTTTTAGACACATTTCCATTAAACCGGTCTAAATTTTTTAATATGTAATCATGTTCAAAAATAATTCTAGCTTCTTTGAGGTTTAATGAATAAAGATATTCCATATCTAAGTCATTACTTATATCATTATCTACACTTTTTGTATTTAATAAATCTTTTGGAAGCATGTCATAAGTAATTATATTTAATTCGCTATCATCAAGCATAATTAATATTCTTTCTATAGAATTTTTTAATTGTCTTACATTTCCAGTCCAGTCAAAGGTTTGCAGAGATGCTAAAGCCTGCTTATCAATAGTAATTTTATTTCTTCCTACAGTTTCAGCTGCTTTATTTAAAAAATAATTAATTAATAGAGGTATATCTTCTTTTCTTTTAGATAATGACGGCATTTCAATTGGAACAACATTTAATCTATAATACAAATCTTCACTAAATGTATTATTTAAGATTTTATCATGTATTTCTATACTCGATGAACTTATTACTCTTACATCGACGTTAATTCTTAATAAGCCATTTTTTCTTTTAAATGTATTATCTTGAAGTGCTTTTATAAAAAAAGCTTGCGCATCTAAAGATAAGCTTGCGACTTCATCAATAAATAAAGTACCTTTATTAGCTTGCTCTAATAAACCAATTTTAATAATTCTACCATTACTATCTTCTTCTCCAAATAATAATTCTTCTAAAGAGTCACTAGATAAAATTTGTGAATTTAATAAAATAAAAGGACCTTCTGATCTTTTTGAGTTTAAATGTATTAATCTTGCTAATGTCTCTTTTCCAGTTCCATATTCCCCGGTAATTAACACCCTACTCCCAGTAGGAGCAACTTTCTTAACTAATGTATAAATTTTTTTTATTGCTGTAGATTCGCCTATAAGCTCTAATTCTCCACCAGCTCTTAACCAAAGCTCTTTATGTTCTTTTTTAAGTTTTGACAACTCTAGCACTCTCTCAAGAGTAATTAATAACCTTTCAGTTTCAAAAGGTTTTTCAATATAATCACTTGCACCACTTCTAATCGCTTTTACCGCTATATCAATATTACCATGACCACTTATCATTATACATGGTACAGCAAGAAATTTAGATTGAATTTCACTTAATAGCTCTAAACCATCTAACTTACTATTTTCTAGCCATATATCTATAAGAATTAAATCAGGCACTCTTTCAGAAATTGCATCTAGTGCTTTATCAGAGTTTTCTGCTGTTCTTACTTCATAGTTTTCGTCCTGTAGTAAGCCAGCAATAGAGTTTCTAATATCTTCCTCATCATCTATAACTAAAATATTATATATCATTTTATTCTTTACTATCCATTTTTAAGTTTTTCTTTACCAGAAAATATCAAATTAGCACATACTCCAACTTTACCATCATTGTTTTTTAACTCTAATGTACCATTATGATCTTCCATAATTTTTTTTACTATTGCTAAACCCAACCCAGTTCCATTTTTTCTAGTTGTTACATATGGGTCAGTTAAATCATCTTTTATATCATTTGGCAGGCCAGCACCAGTATCAGTTACAGAGATATTAAAAAAATTATTTTTCTTTTTTAATTCTACAGTCAACATATTTTTATTCTTACTATGCCCTTCCCTCTCTATCATAGAGTTTATTCCATTTGATATAATATTTTGTATTGCTTGCCTAATCTGGTTTTCGTCTATTACAGCATAAATAGTAGTTTTTGGGACATTTATTTTGACTTTTATATTTTCGTTAGAAAGAATAGATAGTGATGCAATATCTTTTACTAGGTTTGTTAAATTAATTTTATTAAAAGTTGGTGTAGGCATTCTGGCAAAAGCAGAAAATTCATTAACCATTTTCCTCATTCCATCAACTTGACGAATAATAGTACTGATACTTGACATAAATATGTCTGGTTCCTTTGTTATATGATTTTTATATTTTCTTTTTATTCTTTCAGCTGCAAGTTGAATTGGAGTTAATGGGTTTTTTATTTCATGCGCAATTCTTCTAGCTACATCACTCCACGCGGCAACTCTTTGCACTTTATAAAATTCTGTCATATCATCAAAAGTAACAACATATCCTAAAATTTTATTTTTATCTTTCTCAACAGTTATTTTAGTTATAAGAATTATTTTCTTATCATTCCTAATCAGTTCAATTTCCCTTGTAGTTAGTTTCTGACCACTACTTATTAGATCAGAAAACATGTTTTTCATTTCAGGAACAACATCAATCAAAAGTCTATTGTTAATATTTATATCTAAATCTAATAAATCTAAGGCACGTCTATTAGGTATAAATATTTTTCCATATTTATCTAAGCCTAAAACTCCTGCTGTAACACCTGTTAATACTGTTTCCGTAAAATTTATTCTTCTTTCTAATTCATTATTAGAAGTTATTAATTCATTTCTTTGACTCTCTAATTGTTCAGTCATTTTATTAAAAGTTTTTGAAAGATCTGCTATTTCATCTTTTTTACCATTATCTGGAACTCTTACCTTCAAATCTCCCATAGACACTCTTTCCGCCGCATTAGCCAAATTTGTAATTGGAGTGACTAATCCATTTGCAAAATTTAATCCCATTAATATTGCTACAAACATAAGAAGTACAGCTACTACTATAAAAACCATTGTAAAAGTAATATGTAATCCTTCTTTTTTATTTTCTACCCCTCTATAATTACTAACTGCAGATCTAACCGAGTTTATATCCGCAATAACTCTTAAATCTTTAAACTTACTTACATATATAAAATGGTTACCTAAGAAGTTAATAGGAGAAATTGCAGATATTGTTTTATCTAATTCGCTACTAGAAAAATCAATTGCAGGTCGCTTAGTTTCCATAACTAAATCTAATAATGCTCCCCTTTTATCAGATTTAAATAAAAAAGATAACTCACTTTCTGCTACAACATTTCCAAATTTATCAAAAATAATTATTTCAGTAAAATTTCTTTCATAAGCAAGCTTATTTAAAAATTTTTTTAAATTATTTTCTTTTTGAATATCTAAATTATTTATATTATTTAATATGCCTGAAGTATTCATCAAGCCTGCAATATCTACAGCATCTATACTAATTTGCCTCTGACCTTGTTCAAAATAAGCTTCCGAAACTGATAAAGATTTATTTAGTGCATTTTTAACCTGAGCAGAAAACCAATTTTCTATACCAACTGTAAAGAATATTGCTCCAAAAATAGCCACTACAATTGCAGGAGCAGCAGCTAATATACTGAACATTACAACAACTCTACTATGAAGTTGTGCTCCTAATTGACCACTTTTTTTTCTGGACCATATATTTACTACTCGCTTAGTAATAATGATGATTAAACTAATTAATAAAACTAAATCTAAGTTAAGCAATAATAAAATTAAGAATTTATTTGCATCCCCAGATGGAGTCATGGCTGCATAGGTGGCCATTCCTGATACCAAAGAAGCAATTGCTAAAAACCATGATCTTTTAACGCCTGAATTACTTTTATTTAGTATAAAGTTTCTTATATTTAAAGAAAACACTATACTTAATTATCTTTTATATAAGTTTTAATTTTTTGCACCATTACTACCTAATTGTATATCTAAATATATAATTTTTTTTCTCAGTGTATTCCTGTTAATTCCTAATAATTCTGCTGCTTTAAGTTGATTTCCCCTAACTAAATTTAAAGTTTTAATAATTAAAGGTCTCTCGACTTCATGAATTATTCTATCATATAAACCATTAGCAGGAAGTTGATTTTTATGAGATTCAAAATATTGATTTAGATGTTTTTCAACAGAAGCCCCTAATGACAAGTTAATAGATTGATTATTTTCATGATCAAATTTGGATATAATTGTCATCAAAGCCTCTTTATCAATTACATTTTGAGGCACTAGAATAATTATTCTCTTAATTAAATTCTCCAATTCTCTCACATTTCCTGGCCAATGGTATTCTTTTAATTCATTAATCGCACCTATATCTAAACTTTTCTTTTCTTTATTATTCTCTGAGTACTTATTTATAAAATAATTAATTAATAAGGGAATATCATCTGGCCTATCTCTCAAAGGAGGCACATTTATAGGAACTACATTTAGTCTATAAAATAAATCTTCTCTGAAAAGCCCATCATTAATCATATTAGATAAATTTCTATGTGTTGCTGCTAGTATTCTTACATTAGTATGAATAACTTTTTTTCCTCCAACCGCTGTGAAACATCCATCCTGCAGAACTCTTAAAAGCCTAGTTTGTGCTTCAACAGGCATATCACCAATTTCATCTAGAAATAGTGTGCCATCATTAGCTAATTCAAACTTTCCTTTTTTATTTTTGTCAGCTCCTGTAAATGCCCCCCTCTCATAACCAAATAACTCTGATTCAATTAACTCTCTTGGAATAGCGGCCATATTTATCGCTATAAAGGGGTTGTTCTTCCGAGGACTATAATCATGTAAAGCCTTAGCAATTAATTCTTTTCCGGTACCACTTTCTCCTCGAATCATTACAGTTAAATCATTATTAACCAATTTAGCTAAAACCCTATAGACATCTTGCATTGATGACGACCTTCCTACTATAGGTAAATCCTCATCTAATACTCCTTCATTATTTGTTAGAGAAGAGTTTTGATTTTTTGAACTAAAAGACTTTCTTACTAGACTCAATACATGATCTAAATCAAATGGTTTTGGAAAATATTCATACGCTCCTCCAGTACTGGCCTCAATTGCTGTCTTAATAGTATTTAAACCACTCATAACCATTACAGGTATATCAGGTCTAATTTCATGTATTAGTGGCAATAAATCTAAACCATTAGAATCTTCCATAACAACATCTGTAATAATTAAATCACCTTCACCTTGCTCTACCCATGACAATAAAGTTTTACCCTTATCTGTTGTTTTAGTATTAAAACCAGACCTTTTAAATTTTTTTTCTAATACTAATCTAATTGCCTTATCATCATCAGCTATTAAAATTAAAGGTTTAACCATTATTTTTATCCTTGTAAGAAGGTAGTAAAACTGTAAACACTGTATTTTTCATTGAATTTAACTCTATTAAACCTCCATGTTCCTCTATGATACTTGAAACTATTGATAAACCTAACCCTGAACCCCGATGTTTACTTGATACAAATGGCTCAAAAAGATGATTTTTAATACTTTCTGGTATGCCTGGTCCATTATCCTTAATATGAATATATATTGGTAATTTTAATTTATTATTACTTCCAGAAACTTTTATATTGTAACCATGTCTATAACCTGTCTGAATTATTATATCTCCATCTTCTTTTGCTTCCGCAGCGTTTTTGATTAAATTCAAAAAAACTTGTATTAAAGCATTCATATCTCCATATATTTCTGGAAGTGAAGGATCATATAGTTCAACAATATTACTTTTCTTTGCAAAACTATTTTTAGCAATTTTATTAACTCTTTGAAGAACGTCATGAATATTAATTGTAGTTCTATTAACTATATTATTATCTGATACAGAATTAACTCTACTAACTAACTCCCCTATTCTATCTACTTCATCAATAATAATTGATGTTAAATCTTTATCTTCAATATTTACTACATCATTTAATAATTGAGCTGCCCCTTTAATTCCTGAAAGAGGATTTTTAATCTCATGTGCCATTAATGAAGATAACCCAGATACAGAATGCATATTTTTCTGAACTATGCTTCTATCTATTTGTTCCGCAATTGCACGTTTATGGAAGCACAATATTATATGACTAGAATCATATATACCTGCCTCAACATCCACTAGAAGGTTTTTTTTATTAAAATCATTTATATTTATATCAAATTGTGTAGCATTATACTTTTGCCTTTGCACCTGACTGATCAGAGAGAATAATTGATTATCTAAAGATAAAAAATTTTTTAAATTATTGTTTAATAATGTTTTTATACTTTCCCCTAATAGCACCTCTCCTGCATAATTAATAAAAACTATATTATGGTTTTTATCAATTAGTAATATTGCAGAAGGAATATTATTTAATAATTGGTAGTAATTAATGTTTTTTGATTGTGTTATATTTTTAGAAATCATATTTGAAGTACCAATTTATAAAATTGCCTATTAATTAGGCACAGTAAAGAATAAATTTGTTTTAGTCTAATAAAATATATATAAATTAATATTATATTTATATGTAAATAATTAGTGAATTTTTAATGAAAACAATAGCAATAATACTTGCAAGCGGAATAGGAACAAGGTTTGATAAAGATAAAATTAAACAATATCAATATATCAATAATAAAGCTGTAATATATCATTCAGTAATAGCTTTTAAAAACAATTCCAATATAGATAAAGTAGTTATTGTAATAAATAAAAACTTAATTCAAATAGCTAAAAAATGTTTAGAAGAATTAAATATTTTAGAATTTATAAATGGAGGTGAAAATAGACAACAATCTGTTTATAATGGACTAAAATATATTAAAAAATATAATCCTCTAAATGTTTTAATACACGATAGTGTTAGGCCTAATATTAATAATAAAATTATTAATAATGTGCTAAAAAAACTAGATCAGTATAATGCTGTTATTCCTATTATTAAAATAACTGATGCATTAAAAAAGAAAAAAAATAATACAGTAATTGAACATATGAACAGAAACTATTATTCTTTAGCACAAACTCCACAAGGTTTTAAATACAAGGATTTATATTTAAAACATAAGATAAATAAAAATAACAATGTAGACGATGATTCAACTTTATTTAGTAATGTTCATTATATAAAAGGCAATGATGATAATATAAAAATTACAACTAAAAGAGATTTGAAATATTTAGAGCATACTATGAATAAAGAGAAAAAATATATACAAATATCTGGTATAGGAATAGATATACATAAATTTGGTTCTACAGATGCAAAGTCAATAAAGATCGGTGGAGTAGAAATAAAACATAATAAAAAATTAATTGGTCATTCTGACGCAGATGTTGCCCTTCATGCACTTGTTGATTCAATTTTAGGAACTATTTCTGAAGGAGATATTGGAAGTATATTTTCTAATAAGAGCCCTAAGTGGAAAAATGCAAACTCAAAAATATTTATTAATCATGCATTATCCTTATTAAAACAACATAAATGTAAATTATTACACACGGATATAAATATTATATGCGAAGAACCAAAAATATCTCCATATAGAAATAAAATAAAAAAAAATATTTCTAAAATACTTTCTATTTCAGAAAAATGTGTTTCAATTAAAGCCACAACTTCTGAGACTTTAGGTTTTACAGGCAGAAAAGAAGGTATTATGGCACAATGTATAACTACTATCTCTAAGCCAACATAATAATGATTAAATTAAATATAAATACAGCATTTATTTCAGTTTTTGGGATAGGGTATATCCCATTCGCATCTGGCACATTTGGATCAATTGCGGGCTTAATTATTGGATATTTAATATATTTAATTAATTATAATTTAATTTTATTTATAATTCCTATGTTATTTATTTTAGGTACAAAAGCCTCTTCTATATATCAAAATAAAACTGGAGAAGAAGATTCAAGGATCATAGTTATTGATGAAGTAGTAGGGCAGTTAATAGCTATGCTTACAGTACTAGATAATTTCTACTTATTAATTTTATCTTTTTTAATCTTTAGGCTGTATGATATTTTTAAACCTTGGCCAGCATCTTATTTTGATAAAAATATGAAGAATGGTCTAGGAGTTATGTTAGACGATGTTATAGCTGGAATATATGCATTAATAACAATAAGTATAATAGAGATATGTGTTTAATATGAGTAAAATTTTAAATAATTTGTCATTAAATCTCTTAAAGCTTTTAAAGGAAAATAATCTTAAAATAGGTACTGCTGAGTCATGTACGGGTGGAATGTTAGCTCAATATTTAACAATGCACCCTGGTTCATCAGAATCATTCAATTATGGTTTTATAACTTATTCAAATGAAGCAAAGATAAATATTCTTAATATTAACGTAACCTTACTGAATAATTTCGGAGCAGTTAGCAAAGAAATAGTATGTGAAATGGCAACTAATTTACTTAAGTATAATAATAATATTGATATTGCACTTGCAATATCAGGAATAGCTGGACCAGGAGGTTCCTTAAAAAATAAGCCGATTGGTTTAGTTCACCATGCATTAGCTACAAGAAATACAATTAAACACAAAAAAATTATTCATAAGGGTAATCGTGAATCTGTGAGAAAATTATCTGTAAAAACAAGTCTTGAAATGGCTATAAGCGAAATAAACTAATTATTATATAAACTATTTGCTCTATTCTCAAATGCTTCAATCATGCTTATAGACGCTACTTCAAATAGTTTTCCCATTATATTTTTTAGTAATAATGATTTAAAATCAAATTCAATATTTAGAGTAATTTCACACTTATTTTCTGATATTTTCTTAATATCCCAAATATTATTCATTTTATTAAAAGGACCACTAATCGCCTCAGAATATATTTTCTTTGATTTAGTAACGGTAACTTTACTTGTAAATTTTTCTTTTATAAAATTAAAACCAATTTCTATATCTGAGTAAAATATATTAGAATTTTTGTTATAAACATTAGTGGATTTGCACCAAGGAAGAAATTCAGGATATTTTTCAACATCAACAATCAAATCAAGCATTTGCTTATCACTATAGTTTAATTCTTTCACTATTTTATAATTAAACATTAATAATAGCTTCTCTTGCTTTTTTAAGCCTATAAAAATCAGCATCAGCATGATAAGAGGAGCGCGTAAGTGGTGAAGATGAAACCAGTAAAAATCCCATTTTATAGGCAATAATCTCAATTCTATTAAATTCTTCAATAGTTAAATACTTTACTACAGGTAAATGCTTTATTGTAGGCTGCATATATTGCCCAATGGTAATAAAATCTACATTAGCCTTCCTTAAATCATTAAGAAGAATTTCTACCTCTTCAAATTCTTCTCCTAGACCTACCATTATTCCTGATTTGGTGAATATTGATGAACTAAGCTGTTTAGCTGATTTAAGTAAATTCAAGCTATGTTTATAAGAAGCACCCCTTCTAACATTTTTATAAAGCCTAGAAACTGTCTCTAAATTATGATTAAAAACATCTGGTTTAGCATCTATAATTTTTTCTAAGGCTCCTCTTTTTCTTTGGAAATCTGGAGTCAGAACCTCAATTGTAGTTGTTGGACATGAATTTTTAATTTCTTGAATAGATTTAACAAATTGATTTGCTCCTCCATCATTTAAATCGTCTCTATCAACAGAAGTTATGACAACATGCCTTAGATTTAATTTAAAAATTGCTTTTGCTAATCTAATAGGCTCAAATATATCTACCTCATTTGGAGACCCAGACTTAATATTACAAAAACCACATTTTCTTGTGCAAACATCTCCAAGTATCATTACTGTTGCATGGCCTTTATCCCAACATTCACCAATATTAGGACAAGAGGCAGACTCACAAACTGTATTTAGCTTTGCTTCCGACATTAATTGCTTGGTAGATAAATATCCTGAAGAAATAGGAGCTTTAACTTTAATCCAATTTGGTTTTTGCAATTTTACTTTACTGTTATTGTTCAAATGAGAACTAGATATATAATTTATTTTTGATCTTCTGTTATTTAACATTTATCAAACCAGACATTATACATGAAGAGCTCTATTATAAGCATCTAAAACTGATTCATGAATTGATTCAGAAACTGTAGGATGTGGAAAAATGGTATTAAAAAGATCTAATTCTGTAGCTTCTAGTTGCATAGCTACACAGAAAGTAGAGATTAATTCTGTTACTTCAGGACCTACCATATGGGCACCTATAAGCTCGCCAGTTTCAGAATTAAATATTGTTTTTATAAACCCATCTGAATTTCCTAAAGCTATAGCTTTACCATTTCCTATTAGAGGAAATTTTCCTATCTTTATATCTATTCCTTCCTCAATAGCTTTGTCCTCAGTCATTCCAATACTAGCAATTTGTGGCCTAGAATATATACAACCTGGAATCCTAATATTATGGGGAACGGTAATATCTGGGTTATTTATATAATTAACAGCATTAACTCCTTCATGACTAGCTTTATGAGCAAGCCAAGGCGCTCCTGTTAAATCACCTATAGCAAATACTCCCTTTTCAGAAGTTTGATTAAATTTATCTGTTATTATTTTTCCATTTTCTTGTTTTACATTTACTGTTTCTAAACCAATATTCTCTATATTAGCATCAATACCAATTGCCATTATAGCTCTAGAATAATTTTTTTTATATTTTTTTCCACTTTTATCCTTAAATACTGCTTCAACTCCATTCTTAGTTGATTTAATATTATCAATTGTGGCATTATTCAAAATAGTAATTTTTTCATCTTCTAAACATTTTTTAGCAAATAAGGAAACTTCTTCATCTTCTGAAGGTAGAATGCGATCTTGAGCTTCCAAAACAGTAACTTTTGTTCCAAAATCATTATAAAAACTAGCAAATTCTATACCTATAGCTCCCGCCCCTACTATTAAAATAGATTGAGGCTTTTCTTCAGGAATCATAGCCTCTTTATAACTCCATATAAATTTATTATCCTGTTCTAAACCTTTAATAGATTTTGGTTTTGCCCCTGTAGCAAGAATGATATTTGATGCTGAATATAAACTTTCATCAGTCTTATTTTTGACAATTACTCGTCCTGGTCCAGAGATACTTCCCACACCATCAATAATATCAACTTTACTTTTTTTAAGTAAAAAATCTACTCCTTTTGATAGTTGCTCAGAAACTTTTCTAGACCTAGTTACTAATTTATTCCAATCAAAATTTATTTTATCAATATTTATTCCAAAATTATTTGATATCGATAAAATATGATTAATTTCTGCTGCTCTTAAAAGAGCTTTTGTAGGAATACAACCCCAATTTAAGCAAATACCACCAAGTTTATCTTTTTCTACAACCGCAGTTTTTAAACCTAACTGTGCAGCCCTAATAGCCGCCACATATCCACCTGGGCCACTTCCAATTATTATAATATCGTAAATTGTATTACCACTCATTTCTACTAAACTATCATTTTAATTGGATTTTCAATAATACTTTTAAACTCTTGTAATAATTTTGCGCCTACTGCTCCATCAATTACTCTATGATCTCCAGATAATTTACATGTCATAATATTAGCAATTTTTATGTCATCATTATGAACTACAGGCCTTTTTGTTATACTACCTACTGCTAATATTCCTGATTGAGGAGGGTTGATAATAGCTGAAAAATTATCAATTGAATACATTCCTAAATTACTGATAGAAAAATTGCCTCCCTGATATTCTTCAGGAAGCAACTTTCCTGATTTTGCTCTAGCGAGATAATCTTTCATTTTTCTAGATATATCGCTCAAATTTAAGCGCTCCACATGCTTAATTACTGGAGTAAATAAACCTCCGTCCACAGCAATAGCAACACTTATATCAACAGAACCAAAAAATGTAATTTCACCATCATTCCAAGAACAATTAGCATCAGGAACATTAAAAAGAGACATTCCTAAAGCCTTAATAACTATATCATTTATAGATAATTTATTTATAGCTTCTAAATCTTTATTTATTAACTCCCTACCCTTTAAAAGATCATCAACATTACAATCTATTGTCAAATAAAAATGTGGCACTTCCTTTTTAGAATACGATAACCTTTCTGCAATAGTTTTCCTCATAGAAGTAGCTTTTTTTCTCACATCTTTTATAATCTTTATATTAGAATTTTTTATTAAACTACTATTTATGTTTAAATAATTTTTAATATCATCTTTAATTATTCTTCCTCTAGGGCCTGTGCCAGTAATTAAATTTAAATCTACATTATTTTGCACTGCAATTCTTTTTGCTAATGGACTTATTGCAATTCTACTGCTATGAATTACATTTTTTGGTTCTATGTTTAATTTAGCTGTATTAATTTCTTCAGTATTATTTATCTCTAAAGGTTCCTCTGTATTTATTTGATTTTTAATAAAATTATTGATTTCAGATTTTTCTTCAAAATTATCCTTTTCAACAACAGTTTCCTTATCTTCAACATCAATTTTTGGAATTACATCTATACTATGTTTATTTAATAACTCTTTAATGTTTTTATCAGTATCATTCTTATTTCTTAGGACAGCTATTAATGAATTAACGGTTATTCCCTCTGCACCATCATCAAATAAAACTTTTTCTAATATACCTTCATCTACAACTTCAATTTCCATAGTTGCTTTATCTGTTTCCACTTCTGCAATAATATCTCCCGACTTAATTTCATCACCAACGTTCTTACACCATTTAACAAGGTTTCCCTCAGTCATAGTAGGCGACAAAGAAGGCATCAAAATTGCTACTGCCATTTTTATTACTCCTTAGTAAATTAATACTATCTTTATTTAGTAATAATTATACAAAATATTATATATTTATAAATTGCAAAAAATAATAATATACTAATTAATTAGCAATAAATAGTTATTATTTTTTATATTATTAATATAAAATAGCTTTATTACATTTATTATTAAAATAATGTCATACATAAATTAAATATATTATCCTTATCTGGAATGCATAATTTCTCTAAATTATTAGAATATGGCAATGGGACATCTATAGCCCCAATTCTTTTGGGTGGAGCATCAAGATAATCAAAAGTCTTTGAAGTAACTGTAGAAATAATTTCTGCACCAATCCCTGAACTCATCCAGCCCTCCTCTATAGATACTATTCTATTAGTCTTTTTTACAGAATTAATTATAGTTTCTGTATCTAAAGGCCTTAAAGTTCTTAAATCTATAACTTCAGCGCTTATATTTTTCTTATCTAATAATTCTGCTGCTTCTAAAGCAGCATGTACTCCTCTAGAAAATGATGTTATAGTAATATCCTTACCGGACCTTTTTATACTAGCAGTACCTAATGGTACAGAATACTCTATATCGGGTATCTCAAAAACCTCATTATATAACAACTCATTTTCTAAAAAAATTACTGGATTAGAGTCTCTAATTGAGGATTTTAATAAACCTTTAGCATCAGCACTATCATATGGAGCTACAACCTTTAAACCTGGTATATTTGCAAATAGTGAACTTAAATCATGGCTATGTTGAGCACCAACTTGTAAAGCGGATCCATTAGGGCCTCGAAAGACTATAGGAATATTTACTAAACCGCCTGACATATAATGAGTTTTAGCAGCAGAATTTATTATATGATCGATTGCTTGAAATGCAAAATTCCATGTCATAAACTCTACTATTGGTTTCAAGCCTGCAAACGATGCTCCTACAGCTAACCCTGTAAAACCTGCTTCAGTAATAGGTGTATCAATAATCCTCTTACTACCAAATTCAGATATTAATCCTTGGCTAACCTTATAGGCCCCTTCATATTCTCCAACCTCTTCACCAATTAAGAATATATTTGAATTTAATCTCATTTCTTCAGCAATAGCGTCTCTAATAGCGATTCTAACAGGAATTTTACTC
>Ga0315326_10000328_pt1 | contig 22658 bp, 25 predicted proteins | sample M180m32315metaG_FD_203457 | JGI IMG/M metagenome (GOLD analysis project Ga0315326, IMG submission 203457) | Ammonia-oxidizing marine archaeal communities from Monterey Bay, California, United States - M1 80m 32315 | ecosystem: Environmental > Aquatic > Marine > Coastal | place: USA: California... | reverse complement strand
TCTTTCAATAGCTGCAGCTTCTATAATTGCAAAGCAATATAGAGATAAATTAATGAGAGAAATAGGAATTATATACCCAAAATATAATTTTAAAAATAATGCAGGGTATGGTACAAATGAGCACTATAAAATAATTGAATCAAATGGATTAACAAAATACCATAGAAAATCTTTTAAACTATATAAATAGTATTTTATTATATGAACTTAAGGTAGATAACAAGTATGGCCGAAACACTAATAACGGGTGACTCAATAAAAGAAATGTCTAAAATTAAGGACAATTCTATAGATATGATATTTGCAGATCCACCATACAATCTCCAATTGTCAAAATCTCTATTAAGGCCTGATCAAACAAATGTAAAAGGAGTTAATCATAACTGGGATAAATTCAATAGTTTTGAAGCTTATGATAAATTTACAACGAACTGGCTTAATCAATGTAAAAGAATATTAAAAGATGAAGGAACTATCTGGGTAATAGGTTCTTATCATAATATTTTTCGAGTAGGATCAGCTATTCAGAATTTAGGGTTTTGGATTTTAAATGATATAATATGGAATAAAACTAATCCAATGCCTAATTTTAAAGGTAATAGATTTACTAATGCTCACGAGACTATAATTTGGGCAAGCAAAAACAAGAAATCTAAATATACCTTTAACTATAAAGCCATGAAAATAGCAAATGATGATAAACAAATGCGCTCAGATTGGTCTATGCCAATTTGTTCTGGTAATGAAAGAATAAAAAAATTAGGAAAGACTCTGCATCCTACTCAAAAACCTGAGTCCTTACTTCATAGAATTATTATTTCTTCCACTAATAAAGGAGATAAAATTTTAGACCCTTTTTTTGGAACTGGCTCAACTGGAGTAGTTGCTAAAAGACTTGGTAGAAGATTTATTGGAATTGACCAAAATAAAGAATATATAAAATATGCAAAAAATAGAATTAAAAACACCAAAATACTTAATGAACAGGAACTTACTATTACAAAAGACCTTAAGACAGAAGTTAAAATTCCTTTTGGTAATTTATTAGATAATGGAATGCTTAAAATAGGTAGCAAACTTCATGATATAAATAAAAAACACAATGCTATTATAAGAGCTGATGGAAGCTTATTGGCAAATAAAAAATTTGAAGGCTCTATTCATACGGTAGGAGCTAAATTACAAGGACATAATGCCTGCAATGGATGGCAATATTGGTATTATGAAAAAAATGGAGAATTAGTCTCTATTAATAAGCTTAGAGAAGAAATTAGAAATAATACAAATTAATTAAATAGTATCAGCTACCTTTTTCATTAAAGTAGGCAACTTACCTATAGCCTCATCAAGCTCAATCCACTCTCCATCTATATTGAGATCACTATCCACATTTTTGTTATAGATATTAAGTTGCAGTTTAAAATGACTAAAAGTGTGTTGAACACAATCTTTTATATTTACATTTTTAAATAAATTCTCATATGATTTATCGCTGCGTATCTTATTTATGTCTTTAACCCATAAAGATGATGGGAAAGATAACATTCCACCAAGAAGGCCATTATTAGGCCTTCTTATAAAAAAGAGCTTATCGTCAATAGCTCTCCCAATTACATAACAATTGCCATATTTTATTGTTTTTTTATTAACAGCCCTATCTTTATTATGATTAATTAAAGCAGATTTATTATACCTAAATGTTTTACAAACTTTATTTATTGGACAAATTAAGCATTTAGGATCCTTAGCTTTACAAATCTTTGAGCCCAAATCCATTATAGCTTCATTAAAATCTCCTGGTCTGTCAGAAGGCAGTATTTTTTTAGCGAGTTTTTTAATTATTAAAGAACTTAAGTTATGTTTATTATTTAATCTAGAAATAACTCTTTTGACATTTACATCCACAGCTACTTGAAGTTGATTGTATGCAATAGCGCAAATAGCAGAAGCAGTATAATCTCCTATACCAGGGAGCTTAATCAATTCTTCTAATTTATTTGGAAAAACACCATTAAAATTTTCAACTATATTTTTTGCACAACTATGTAAATTTCTAGCTCTTGAATAGTATCCTAAACCTGCCCAATAACCTAGTACATCTTCTACTTCAGCCTTAGCTAGTACATTTATATTAGGAAATCGTGAAATAAATTTCTGAAAATATGGAATAACGACTAAAACTGTTGTTTGTTGAAGCATAATTTCACTTATCCAGACGCTATATGCATCAATTATATTCTTATCAGGTTCTCTCCAAGGTAATTTTCTATTTTCAGAATCATACCAATTTAAAATTATTTTATTTGTATCCAAAGCTGAGATCTCTCATAATTAAAAAAATAATCGTTACTTAGAAATTATAGATATGAATTTAAAAAAAATAAATAACCCAAAAAGAATAAGTATAATATCAAAAAGTATAACAAAAGATATTTTTAAAAAGAGAGGCTTTAAAGAACAAAAAGTAATAACAGGTTGGAAAGACATAGTTGGAGATGAAATAAGTTCATACACTACTCCAGAATCATTAACAAAAAATAAATTACTTATTGTAAAATGTGAAAGCTCACATGCTTTAGAATTTCAGTACTCTATTCCAAAAATTATAGAAAGAATCACTACAGTGATGGGTTACTCTGCAGTTAAAGACATCCGGATCAAGCAAGGTAATATTAAAATTAAAAATAAAACTGTAACTATCGAAAAAAGTACCCTATCTAATGAAGATAATAAAGAACTACAAAATATTTTAAGCAAAGTGAAGAATGAAAATTTAAAAAATAAATTAATTAACTTTTCTAAGTCTTTTTTCTCAAATATAGATTAAGAAAACATAATTAAGGAGCTTATAAATGAAAAAATTAATCAGTATATTATTTTATTTAAGTATATTATTGCCAATTTCAGCATTTTCTGAAGATACTGTTGAACGCCTTCCTGGCAGAATATTAGGAGAAGAATCAGCACAAATAATAATTGAAGAATATGCTTCAATGTCATGTGGACATTGTGCAAGTTTTCATAATAACTCTCTAGATAAAATTAAAAAAGAGTTTATTGACTCAGGTAAAGCAAAACTAATTTTTTATGATTTTCCTCTAGACAGGGGAGCTATGATTGGATCAATGATTACTCAATGTATGAATAATAAACAATTTTTTCCAGTTTTAAGCAGACTTTTTCAAAAGCAAATTGAATGGACTCAATCAGATAATATTATAGAATCAATTAGTAATATTTTGTCACCTTTAGGGTTAGATAAATCAAGCATACTATCATGCTTAGAAGAAAACAATGTTAACCAAGATAGGTGGAAAGCATTACTGGCCGGTAGACAATACGCAATTGACATTAAAGGAGTGGAAGCTACACCAACATTCTATGTTAATGGACAGAAAGTAGAAGGAAAGTTTGATATTAATAAATTAAAAGAACTTGTAAAATAATTTAAAATAAGTAAAAAGAATATTTTGTATATTAAAAATAATATCATACTATATATAGTATAGTACTATTATTTATGGTTTCTTAATGAAATTTACTAGACTGAAAATTACTGGCTTTAAATCTTTTGTTGATACAACTGTATTAGATATCAAAGAAGGTCTTACAGGGTTAGTTGGACCTAATGGGTGTGGAAAATCAAATATAGTTGAAGCGATGAAATGGAATATGGGAGAAGCTGGCCCTTCTAGACTAAGAGCTGGAGAAATGAGTGATTTAATATTTTCTGGCACAAAAGGAAGAGCCTCTCGCAACTCTGCTGAAGTTATATTAACAATAGAAAATAGTAGTAATTTATTACAATCTTATGCAAGTAATGATGAAATTGAAATTTCGAGAAAAATAGAAAAAGATGAAGGATCTACTTATAGTATTAATAATAAAGAGGTAAGACAAAGAGATGTTCAGATTTTATTTGCAGACTTATCCATTGGTTCTAGATCTAATGCTATTGTAGACCAAGGGCAAGTAGGAAACATTATAAATTCTAAACCTCTAGAAAGAAGAAAAATATTAGAAGAGGCAGCTGGTATTTCCGGTATTCATGCAAGAAAACACGAAACAGAACTTAAATTAAGGTCCACAGAAGTTAACTTAGAAAAACTTGAAGAAATAATTTCTAATGACCAATTAAGATTAAAAGAATTATCTAAACAGTCTAACCAAGCAAAAAGATATAAAAACATTGCTGAAAATATTAGAAAAATTGAAGCAATAATTCTCTATCAGAGGTGGAATGATACAATCAAATATATAAATAAGAATAAGGAAGAATTACAATTTTATATTGATAATGTGAATGAAATTACTAGAAATATTTCTAAAAAAGAACTAATAAAGCAAGAAATAGAAAATGATCTCCCCTCATTAAGGTCAGAAAATCAAAATTATTCTAATTTATCAAATAAATTACAAGTGGAATATAATCTTCTTATTAATGAAGAAGAAAATTTATTATTAGAACAAGAAAATCAAAAAGATAATATGAGTTATATAGAAGCTGAAATTTTGAATGATACAAAACTATATAAAGAACTAAAAATCCAATCGGAAACTTTATCTGAAGAAATAGATAAACTAAATAGAAATAACTCTAAGTCTAACCTTAGTAAAATTAATAAGAACCTTGAGAAAGTAAAAAACGAAGAAAACTCCATATTAAAAAATCTCAAAGAAGCCGAAAGAGAGCTGAATATAAATATATCTCAAAGAGAGAATTTCATAAGTGAAATAAAAAAGTTAGAGTCTCAAAAAGAAGAAAATATAGTTTATCTAGCAAATACTAAAAATGAATTAGATCTTCTAAATAATGAAAATATAAACCAAGATAAAAAAATAATATTTACAAAAAATATAGAAAAATTAAAAACAAACTTGTTAAACCTAGATAAAGAAGAACAAAGTATAAATAAAAATATCGATACCATAAATACAGAAGAAAAAAACTATCAAGCTAATATTCAAAAGAAGAATATTAGCTTACAAAATAGTTATAGAAATCTAGAACAATTTAATGCATCTAAAAATATTTTAACAAAATTATTTGAAAGTGATAATAATAATATTGTTATAAATTATCTAAAATTTCCAAAGGGATATGAAAAAGCTATAGAAGCTAGTTTAGGCCATGGTTTAAAGGCTTCTTTAGAAAAGTCAGCCGTGGAATGGAGAAATATTTCACAAGAAACATTATTTGATCTGCCTGAGAATATCAATAATTTGGCTGAGTACGCTAAAGGAGTACCAGAAGTACTAAATATATTAAAGTTAACTGGAATTGTATCCTCCACCATAGAAGGTGATAAACTTCAACATAAGCTAAAACCTGGCCAACAATTAGTAACTAAAAATGGAGGGTTATGGCGCTGGGATGGATATACGCATAATGAAAAAGCTGAAACACCTGCAAATCAAATACTACAAAATAAAACTAACCTTAAAAATATTAGTTCTAAAATCAAAAAAACTTTAAGTGATATAGAAAAATACAAAAAAGATATAGTAAACTTAGAAATTAAAATTAAAAATTTAGAAAATAGTAAAAGTAAATATAATAATGATATAAAAGATATTAATAAAAATAAAACTATACTTAGAAATAATATTGAACACGATCAAAATAACCTAGCCTCATTTATTGAAAATAATAGTGAAATAAGAACAAAAATAGCAATCCTCGAGTCATCAATAGAAAAATCTAAGCTGACAGCTATAGTCGCTACTAAAGAAATTGAAAAATTTAAAAAATATGAAAAGTCTTTAATTAAAGAAGACATATTAAGAAATAATATTGAAAAATATACTTTAGCCAACAAAAATAAAAAAGATAATTTAACTGATCAAATATCTATGTATCAAAAAGAATTAACATTTATTGAGAATATAAAACAACAAAAAACTCATATAACTAATGAAAAAATAAGATTAACTAGTCAAATAGATAATATTTTACAAAGATTAAATAAGCTTAAAAAAAGAAAAGAAGGAATCGAACATAATATAAAAAATATGAAATCAAAACCAAAAGAGATAAGAGAAAATAAAATCAATATTTTAAATAAAATTGAAGATATAAAAGGTAAATTTTCTAAAATAGAAAATAAATTATCTATTAAAGAAAATAATAATAAAGAAATTGGAAATGAACTTAAAAATTTTAATGAAGAATTAATAAAGGAAAGAGAGAATAAAGCAAGGCATGAAGGTTTAATTCAGCAAGCTACTGAAAAACAAAAAGATGATAAAGCTATAATTAATGATAAACTTAATATTGTCCCTGAAGATTTTCATAAATTAATAGATCTCAACGAAGACTTACCTAATTTAGAACAATCTAATCTAAATTTGGAAAAATTATTACTGCAAAGAGAACGAATCGGTCCTGTAAATTTAGTTGCAGAGCAAGATTCAGAAAAGCTAATAGAAAAGTTAAATGAAATTGAAAATGAAAAAGAGGATTTAGTAAATGCTATAAGTAAATTAAGAAGTAGTATAAGAACAATTAATAAAGAAGCTAAAATTAGACTTATGGAAGCTTTTACCAAAGTTAATGACAATTTTAAAATACTATTTACTGAGTTATTTGGAGGAGGAGAGGCTTATTTAGCACTTACTGAGTCAGATAATCCTTTAGAATCAGGATTAGAACTTATGGCTTCTCCCCCTGGAAAAAAATTACAACAAATGAGCTTACTATCTGGAGGAGAACAAGCTTTAACAGCTATGGCATTAATTTTTTCAGTTTTCCTAACAAAACCCTCTCCCATTTGTATATTAGATGAAGTAGATGCACCATTAGACGAATCTAATGTTGATAGGTTTCTAGATTTAATTGAATCAATAGTAAAAAAATCAAAAACTAGATTTTTAGTTGTCAGCCATAACAGATTAACTATGGCTAGAATGCATAGGTTATATGGTGTCACGATGCAAGAACCAGGAGTTTCACAACTAGTTTCTGTCTCCTTAAAAGAAGCAGAAAGATTTGAAAATGCAGAGTAAAATAACATATTTATTATATTTTTTAAGCCTCCTTGACAGTTATGTATGGATACTTTATGTTTTGCAAAAATCATGATTTTTTAGGGTTTATTTAGCATGACCAAAGAAAAAAAAGTAAATGATTTAAGAGATTCATTAAATAATTTATCTAAAAAACTAGATAATATTAGAGCAGAAAAAGTAAATGAGAGTTTTGATAAAACAAATAAAAAATTTAACGGGTTTGCGCATGCATTCAAAATTGTTTCAGAATTATTTGCAAATATTTTAGTTGGAGGATCAATAGGTTGGACATTAGATTATTTTTTTAATACAAAGCCAATCTTTTTAATATTATTTTTGATTATTGGGTTTATTTCAGGTATTTACACTTCATATAAATCGTCAAAAAAATTTGCAAAATTTTGAATAACATATTATTACTTTTTAAGTATAATATAAGGATTTAAATTGTCAGAAAAACACTCTCCATTAGACCAATTTACAATACACAGAATCTTTGAAATGAAGATAGGAGATATAGATGTATCCCTAACTAACTCATCACTAATGATGATATCAGTTTTAGTAATTCTTAATATTTTTTTAATATACTCTACAAAGAAGAAGTCTGTTATTCCAGGAAGACTTCAATCCCTAGCTGAGATGAGTTATGAAATGATTTATAATACTACTAGAGATAATTTGGGGAAAGAGGGAGTAAGGTTTTTTCCTTTAGTTTACTCTTTATTTATGTTTATTTTATTGTGTAATATGTTAGGTTTGATCCCTTATAGTTTTACTGTTACAAGTCATATAATTGTTACTTTTGCTTTAGCTTTTGGGGTTTTCCTTTTAGCAACAATTTTAGGGTTTATTCTTCATGGCCATAAATATTTAAGACTTTTTCTTCCAAAAGGAGTGCCTATTTTTCTAGCCCCCCTATTAGTTCCAATTGAAATTGTTTCATATATATCTAGGCCAATAAGTCTTGCAGTTAGACTAGCAGCTAATATGATGGCTGGTCATACAATGATAAAGGTTTTTGCAGGTTTTGTAGTTGCTTTAGGAATATTTGGTATAGCACCATTTTTATTTATAGTTTTATTATATATTTTAGAGACGTTAATTGCATTTTTGCAAGCTTATGTATTTGCAGTGTTAACATGCCTATATTTAAGCGATTCATTTCACCCAGAACATTAAAAAGGAGATAAAAAGATGGATATAGAAGCAGCAAAATTAATAGGAGCAGGATTGGCTACTATTGGTGTAGCAGGAGCAGGAGTAGGTATAGGTAATATATTTGGACAATATGTTGCTGGATCTATGAGAAACCCTGGGGCAGCATCAAAAGTATTTGGTAACGTTTTACTAGGGTTTGCTTTAACAGAAGCTGTGGCACTATATGCCTTGGTTATGGCCTTCCTAATTATGTTTAGTTAAAATAGTATAACACATTTTGATAATTAGAAGGCTAAGTAGAACATGTTAAATAATAAATGTTTAAATATTATTACAATATTAAGTATTATTACAATATTAAGTAATGTAGTATTTCTCACTTATCCTTCTATAGCAGCTGAAGGTACAGGAATGCCGCAAATGGTTATTCCCGATTTTATGCCTCAACTAATATGGTTGTTACTGATATTCACTATGCTTTATTTATCTATGAAATATATAGCTCTACCCAGAATAACTGAAATAATTTCAAATAGAGACTTAAAAATAGTAAATGACCTAGAAAAAGCAGAAGAAATAAAAAATCAAATTGTGAAAACTAGTAAAGAACATCAAGATGCTATTGAAAGTACTAATAATAAAATTAAAATTTTAGTTAATGAAATTAATCAAAAAAGTATTCAGGAAGCGGAAATTAAATTACAAGAATGCCAAAATAATATTAATAAAAAAATTGAAGAAGAAAAATTAAAATTAGTAAAAGAAGTTGACCAATTCAGTAAAAATATTGAAAAAATTTCCAATGAGTCCGTAGAATCAATTATAGAAAAAATATATTATGTAAAACCAAATAAAAATAATTTGAAAAAAATCGTAAGTAAATATTCAGAAAGCTATAACAATGACTAACTTTATCTTAAAAAACTTTAATTTATTATTTATATTTACGATTTTATTATTATCTAGCCCTACATTTTCGGCAGATGGAGGGAATTATAAGCATTTCATAGGGATTACTTTAGACGAAAAGTTTTGGGTATTAATTGCATTTATTCTTTTTTTATTATTAGTAGGGAAAAAAGCTACTCAGGCAGCAAATACTGCTTTAGATAATAGGTCTAGCACCATAAAAGAGAAAATAAACCATGCTGAATCAGCCCTATTGGAAGCTAAGCAGTTACTTATAAATAGTCAAAAAGCTTTGAGTAGTCATAAGTCTGAATCAGATGAATTAATAAGAAAACAAAAACAATTGGCAGAAAAAAATGCAATTATATATGCAAATAAAATTGAAGAAGAAATAAAAAGAAAGAATATTTCTACTGAAAGAGAAATACAATATATGCATTCTGAAGCCATTGCTTTAATAAAAGATAAAATTACTTCAATTACACTAAAATCTGTAGAAGAAATTGCAATAAATGAATTTAAAAATTCTAAATCAGATATAATATATGAAAACTTTATAAGTGATATACCTAAAGCTTTAAAATAATAAATTCTATTCTGTTATATTCCTATAGAATCCTAGTAAAAGTTTATGATTATATATGTTATCTGCACTATTATTTACTTTGATATTTATAAAAGCTTCATTATCACCAATGATTTCAGATTTTGATTTACTAAAAAAATAACGATTAATTTTTTTCTTTGTAATAATTTTATTATCTTCATTTAACAAAGCAACTATAAAACTAAACTTTTCTTCTTTAAAATCATTTTTATCTTCTATATAATCAACTATAAAACTAATATATAAATCAACATTATCTATTTTATTGTTTTTCTCTAAAATATTAGAATAACATTTCCACTTTACTTCATAAAATTTCAAAGTATAAAGCATTTTATTTTCGTGGTTAACTGTAAATTTATCTAAACCTTCTATAAATTTTATTTCAGGACAAGTAATAACTGTTTTATTTATAAATAATTCTTCTTCTAAAGATCCAATTTGTATACTAGGACCACCACATGCTAACAATAGAAAAAAAGAAACGTAAAACAATAAACGTATTATATATGAAAGCATTATTTGGTCCTTAACCTAAATTTATTTATTAAAATTACATTTTATAGTAAAATATTCTTATGGCACACTTAACTAATTTAAAAAAAAATAATATAGACAATATAATAAAAAATTATAACATTTTAAATTACGTAAATTATACTCCAATTTATGATGGTGTTCAAAATAGTAATTATATAATTAATACAAATAAAAAAAAATATATACTAACTATTTTTGAAGATAAATATGTAATTAAGAATATAAAATTTTTTTTAAATTTAATGTTATTTTGTAATAAATATAATTTTTCGTGCCCTTTACCTTTAATGGATAGAAATGCTAATTTTATCAATTTTATTAGTCATAAGCCCAGTTGCTTATTTAGTTTTATAGAAGGCAAGTCATTTAGTAATTTTACAAATGGGCAGATTAAGAATGTTGGAATTCATTTAGCAAAATTACATTTAATAACGTCAGACTTTGAGCAAAAAATTAAAACACGTTTTAATAATCATTTTTATAATAATGCAATTAAAATACATAAAGCATATTTTCTAAAACATAATTCTGAATTAACAAATATATTTAATTACATACTAAATGATTATAAGAATCTTGAAAAAATAAATTTACCTAAGGCAATAATACATGGAGATCTATTTCCAGATAACGTATTATTTAATAATAAAAATGAAGTTACAGGATTTCTTGATTTTTATTTCTCTGACATTAATTATTTAATTTCTGATATAGCAATAGTAATAATATCATGGTGTTTTTATTTTAATAAAAATAAAAAATATGAATTAGACTATAATAAAGTAAATATTTTATTAAATAACTATAATAATTTTAGGAAAATTAGTTCTAAGGAGTTAGATTCATTAATTATTCTTTGTAAAATATATTGTATGCGATTTATGTTCACACGACTTATTGCTAAAGATAATAATTATATTAAGAAAAACATATTTACTAAAAACCCAGATGAATATCTTGAAAAATTATTATATTTTATTAATAATATAGATTTAGGAATGAATTTAAATTATGCATAATAATAATACCATTAATATATGGACAGATGGGGCCTGCTCAGGTAATCCTGGCCCTGGCGGATGGGGAGCACTTATAAAATATGCCCATTCGATAAAAAAACTTTCAGGAGCTGAAAATAATACAACTAATAATAGAATGGAAATGACAGCTGTCATTAAAGCTTTAAAATTTATAGAAGCTGGACAAAGAATTTATCTTTATACTGACAGTAAATACGTTAAAGACGGAATTACAACATGGATTCACAGTTGGAAAAAAAATAATTGGAAGAACAGCAAGAAACAAGACGTTAAAAATAAAGATCTGTGGATTGAAATAGATTCTTTATCAGAAAAACATGATATAGAATGGAAATGGGTAAAAGGCCATTCAGGAAATGTTGAAAATGATATTGCTGATCAACTTGCTACCCAGGCTATTGAGAATACCTAATTATCTAATGCCTTTAAAATACTTTCCGCACTTGAAACACTAAATGCTCCTGCCTCTTCTATTGCTATATGAGAAACTGTGCCATTATCTACTATCATGGCAAATCTTTTACCTCGTTTACCTAAACCAAATCCTGAACCATCAAAAGATAAACCTAAAGCCTCTGTTAACTCTCCATTACCATCAGCAAGAAGCGTAACCTTTCCTTTAGAATTTTGATCTTTTTCCCAAGCATTCATTACAAATGGGTCATTAACAGAGATACAAATTATCTCATCCACTCCTTTCCCAATTATATCATTTGCATACTCAACAAATCCTGGTAAATGCTTAGCTGAGCATGTTGGAGTAAAGGCACCAGGAACAGAAAAAACTACTACTTTTTTATCTGTAAAATATTCAACAACATTTATATCTATAACTCCGTCTGGAGTTAATGTTTTTAGTGTTGTAGCAGGAATTTTATCTCCACTAGATATAGTCATATAAAACCTCCGTATTATTTAATAAATAATTTTACTAAATCTAAACTTATTTATCTATAATTATTTTGTAATTATTTTGCATTACTAGTTTGCATTTTTATCAGGTTATCCTCAATTTCTTTAATTGATAATATTTCAGAAAACAATAATCCATCTGGGTAATCAGGATTATATATAGCATTAAATGGGATACCATATCTACCTGTATTATGTAAGAAATTATTTATTTTCTTGTTTGGTTTCGTCCAATCACCTCTCATTAAGATTATATTATTATCTTTTATTAAATTTTTAAATTCTTTACTATTTAATACTAATATTTTATTTACTTTACAAGTAATGCACCACTCAGCAGTTATATCAATAAATACCGTATTTCCTTGATTAATAAGATTTAATAATTGCTCATTACTAAATTTTAGCCAACTTCTTTCAATATTATGTGAGAATCCTTTTTCTAAATATTTAGCATTATATAAAATATAAATGTTACTAAGCAATAAAAATATTATTAAGATAATGCTAACTTTTCTTATATATAATTTACTTATAATAAGTAAGAAAATTATCAAAACGGAAATAAAATAGCTATAAATAGCAAACCCTATAATTGAAATACAGATATAACTTAACCAAACTGCAGTTAAAATAAGCCCTAAGCCTAAAAAGTATCTTAAATAAACCATCCATCTACCAGGTTTAGGTAAATACATTACTAATGAAGGGAATATGATTAAAAATAAATAAGGAAATGACATCCCTATTCCAAGAAATACAAAAATTAATAATGTAGTATAAAAATTAGATGATAATGCGAAACTTACAGCTGTTCCTAAAAATGGAGCTGAGCACGGGGTTGCTAACAAAGTTGCTAATGCCCCTTCAAAAAAAGCTACACCATTACTCTTCTTACCTAAATATTTATTAATGTTATTGCTAATATTATTTGGAAGATTAAATTCTATTTTATCAAACAAATTCAATGAAAAAATAATTAAAATAAAAATTAGAAAAAATAAAAATATTGGCTGTTGAAATTGAATTCCCCATCCCACTTGCCCTGAAATTTCTTTTATAAATAATGTTATAAATGCTATTAATATAAAAGAAGAAATAATTCCAAATGCGGTTAATAAAAAATTAAATCTTATATTAAAAATATTTTTATCTTCAGTGCTTAATATTCTATTTAACTTCAATATCAGTACAGGAAGAACACATGGCATGAAGTTTAAAATTAAGCCTCCCATTAATGCAATTAATAATATTAAATAAATACTTTTTGAAATATTATTTTCAATTCTTATACCTTTAATATTTACAGGTAAATTACCTTTAACAAATATTATATCTAATTCATTTAAATGATTTATATCTCTATCTAATATAAGTTTAGCAGAAATTTTATTGTTAAGATTTTTAGTAATATTAATATCATTTATTTTTATATATTCATCTTTATTTTCTATAAATATTTCAAGTTTACCTTCTGGAATATCAACTAAGCTTTCTAATGTGAAAAGTAACGAATTTTCAGAATCTTTATTAATGATAATATTATTAATACCAACAGTTTTATAATCTACTGGTACTTTTGATAAAGCTCTTTCTATTTTATAAAAATAATTAGTAAAGTTTGATTTTCCAGAATCTATTATAATAAATAAATTAGTTTCAAATGGTATACAGATATCTTTACATACCTGAAAGTTTAATATCGACTTTAAATTTAAAGGATTTTCATGATCGTTAACCGCTACTTCTAAAGGAATTATTACTTCACCATCATAAATATTTGTTAATATATTTGCAGCTTCATATTCTTTTGTCGGAAATGGCCATTTTAATTCAAGTGACTTTAAATTTACTGAATCTTTATAATCTAAAGTAGGAGGCATTCCTGAATCTCCAGGTTGTCTCCAATATATTTTCCATCCAGGCTCTAATTTGAATTCAAGACCCAAATAAAATTTTTCTTTTGTAACTTTTGTAACCGATGAAATAAAACTTACTTCAACCATTTCTTCTTTAAAGACATTATATTCCTGAGCATAAGATACATTTATAGATATAATAATAAATAAATATATTGATAAATAAAAAATTCTTTTCATAATGTATCTTTAAAAAAAAATCAAAATTAACTATTATCACTATTTAATAGCGCATATAATATATGGTCTTCCCAAATATTATTAATTTTCATTGCTTTTCTTAAAACTCCTTCATTTTTAAAACCAATTTTTTCTAAAAGTTTTCTAGAAGTTAAATTATTTTTTAAAGTAAGTGCTTGTATTCTATTAATTTTTATGTTTTTAAATATATACGGAATAATACTACGCATAGACTCTTCCATATACCCTTTTTTTATATGAGGTTCCCCTAACCAATAACCTATATTACAAGTTTGTATTACACTTCTTTGCACATTAGATATATTTATCCCCCCTACTAATTCCTTATTATTATTTTTAAAACATAAAAAAGAATATGCTTGATCATATGCAGCTTTTGATCTTTGTAACCTTAATTGCTTCATATAATTACTTCTATTACAGTGCTCAATATCCCAATATGGCTCCCATTTTTGTAAAAATTCATAAGATTCCTGTCTCAACTTAACCCATGACCTCCAATCTCTTCTTCGAGGATGACGTATAATAATTCTATCGCTCTCAATATAATTATGAGGGAAATACCCTCTAAAAGCATAAGCTATTTTTTTTAATCGGTTACCCTTGAATGATTTAGGTTTTATGACTTTAAATTTATATTTTCTCATATTAAATACTCAATATTAATTTTAAGTTATTATAAACTTGAGTTAGTAGATATAAAATTTTTAATTTCATAAAGGTCATTAGGCATAGATTGATATTTTTCCTTTAAAGTAAAAATATTTTTGTATTTATTAGGTAAGCTAGGTGCATTGCCTATTGCCTTATTTACAGCAGAAGAAAATTTCACTGGATGTGCAGTAGATAATACAATGCATAACTCTTCTAGATTTACACTGCAGGCAGCCTCAAGACCAACAGATGTATGAGGATCAATAATAATATTTTTTTCACCATAACAGTTTCTAATACGTTCTATAGTTATATCGTCATTGACACTAACTCCTATAAAAGTCTTATTTAATTCGTATAAAATTTCTTTGCTTATTTCGAAGGAACCATAAGTATTAAGATTAGTCATATATTCTGTTACTAAAGCCGGATTAAAATCAAGGCATTCAAATAAAAGCCTTTCAAAATTACTTGCAACTTGTATATCCATTGATGGACTTAAAGTAGCCACTACTTTTGATACTTTATAAATGCCGGTTTGAAAAAATTTTGATAAAATGTCATTACTATTTGTAGCAATAATAATTTTATTAATTGGTAGTCCCATTTTCTTTGCAATATAGCCTGCATATGCATCTCCAAAATTTCCAGTTGGAACAGAAAAGTTTATACTTTCTAAATTATTATTTTTTAAAACCTTTAAAGCCGAATAAAAATAATAAACTACTTGCGCTAAGACTCTACCCCAATTAATAGAATTAATTGACGCAAGGTTATACTTCTCATTAAATTCTTTATCAACTAGTAGCTTTTTAACTATTGCTTGGCAATCATCAAAATTTCCATTTAATGCAATATTAAAAACATTATCAGCTTTAATAGTAGTCATTTGTCTTCTTTGAAATTCACTAACTTTATCTTTAGGATGTAATATGATTATGTTAGCTCTTGGATTGTTTTTAAAAGCTTCAATTGCAGCAGAGCCCGTATCTCCCGAGGTTGCTCCTATTATTGTTATATTTTTCTTACCTCTCTCTAAAAATAAATTAAAAATTCTACTTAAAAACTGCAAGGCAAAATCTTTAAAAGCTAATGTCGGACCATGGTAAAGTTCTAATATTTTTATATTATCATTATAATTTGTTAATGGAGCCAAATCCCCACTCCCAAAATTTTTATATGATTCTTCAGCAATTTGATAAATTTCAGACTTATTTACACAACTTCCACAAAATTTGTAAATTATTTCAGTAAATAATTCTGAATAACTTAAATTTGCCATTTTATATATTTCTTTTAACGTTAAAAATGGAAAGTTATCAGGTATATATAGTCCTCCATCAGGAGCAAGGCCTTCCATAGTAATTTTACTAAAATTATTATCAGAAATATTATATTTATTTCTGGTAGAAATATAATTCATTAATTTACCCAAAATGTATTAAATAAAATATCTTTAATATTTATTCTTATAATTTATTTGTAAGGTAAACCAAAATAAAAAAGAAAGCATCATAAATAATATAACAGCTAAAGATTGATGAAACATTGCAATATACATGTTTAATTCTGTAAATATTACTGTAGCTCCAATTAATATTTGTAATGCTATCACTATGACTAACATATTTCGTAATCTATAAATTAATTTATATTGCCTAGAATCTCTATATAACTTAAAGACAAAATAAATACATATTGCAGAAATAATTGCTAAAATCCTATGAGTAATGTGTATAAACTTATTATGCTGAAATATACTTAAGCCATCGTTAGAACATAATGGCCATATGTCACAAGCTAAAGAGGATCCACTTTTTGAAACAATGGCACCCATTAACATCGTAAACATTACAAAGGTGATAGTTGTTATTAAAGTAGATAATTTACGCTTAATATTTGAAAAAGAAATATCAAAATTTAAATTTAGTGCTTGCATAAATACTCTTATTACTAGTAGTAACAAAATTAATGCGAAACCTAAATGAACAGCAACAGACCAAGGTGAATTTCTATCAAATACCGTAAATCCCCCCATTAATCCTTGTAATGCTAAAAATACTAATATTGCATAAAGAGTTTTTTGATTTATATCTGAATTATGTAATTTAAACCCTATTACAAAAACAATAAGTGTTAAAGGAGCAATAAATATAGCGGCATTAAATCTATGAATCCATTCTAGCATTATTTGATAGAATTCATAATTAACATCAGAGATAGTAGATAATTTTTCCTGATCAGGAAACCATAATCCATAGCACAAAGGCCAATCTGGACAGGATAAGCCGGATCCAGTTAATCTTACAGCAGAGCCCAGAGATATTTGTACGAATATTACAATTATTAACAAACCAGAGAATATCTTTAGTAATGAAATTATCTTATCTTTAGAAATGTTATGAAACATTTTTTCTCCAAAATATATTTATAAATATACATAGAGCTATAGCTAGAGAAAACCATGTTATTGCATACTGTAAATGATCATTAGGAATATTAATATTATATTGACTACCTACTGGATATTTTTCTTTAGTATTATTTTCTTCTATTAAGTAAAAATTTAGTAATGGCATCGATAGCATATTACTGATCTCATCTATATTAATATAGTACCATTGATTTTTAGAAATGTTATTCTTGGGAGTAAAATAATTAATTTTTTGTTGAAATTTTATTATACCGTTTATTTGGATTATTTCAGGTTCCATCTGACTGTTGATATTAAAACCTTTAGGAATAAAACCTCTATTTACTAAAATTGTACCATATTGTGTTTTAAACGGTACAACTAAGTGCATACCAACTTTTTTATTTAGTACTTTAGAATAAATAGTTAAATAATTATTATTTAAATAACTACCTATTAATGTAATATGTCTAAATCTATATTTATTAATATTCCCTATAATTTCATTAGATAGTTCTATTGAAGGCATTGAGAGACTTGTTTTCATTGAAGATAAAATTATAGTTTTCCATTTTAATCTCTCAAGCTGCCAAGTTCCCAAAGAAATTAATATTAATATAGCTATAGAGCTATATATTAATGACAAGAATAATTTTTTATTACTCATTATTTTATTCATTTTTCCCAACAGATATACATAATAATAATGCTTTACATGGTCTAAGTATAATTACCGAAAGTGCTACTATTACAGGAAACCAAATAATTACATGCACCCATAATTTTGGTTGAAAATTAACTTCTAATATTAATGCTCCAATTGAAACTATTATACTAGTTAAAAGCATTGCAAACCAGGCAGCACCGTCACCAATTATTTGAGTATTTATTTCATATCCACATCTAGGACATATCACCAATAATTTAATATAATATTTAAAAATACTTATGGAGGCACACCTTGGGCATAACCCATACACAACTTTCTTCAGTAAAGAAATATTATTTATTTTTTTTGTGATAAGTAATTCTTTAGTGGACTGTGCCACCTAAACCGCCCCACCAGTAAACCGCAAAGAATAAGAATAACCATACTACATCAACAAAGTGCCAATACCAGGCAGCGGCTTCAAATCCAAAATGATGATCTGGTTTAAAATGACCAACTAATGATCTACCTAAACAAACAATTAAAAAGATAGAACCAATAAGCACATGTGCTCCGTGGAAACCTGTGGCCATAAAGAAAGTTGAAGAATATATACCATCAGTAAAGCCGAAAGCTGCGTGACCATATTCATAAGCTTGAACTGCAGTGAAACTTAAACCTAAAAGAACTGTTAAGACTAAACCCCAGATTAAGCCACCTCTTTTATTTTCTTTTAAAGCGTGGTGAGCCCAAGTAACAGTAGTTCCAGATGTTAACAGAATTATTGTATTCATTAAAGGCAAATGCCAAGGATCAAAGACTTCAACTCCTTGGGGAGGCCAAGTACCCCCAGTATGTTCAACTCTTGCTATTTGAATTACCTCATTAGAATATAGGCTAGCATCAAAAAATGCCCAAAACCAAGCCACAAAAAACATCACTTCAGATGCAATAAATAAAACCATTCCATATCTTAAACCTAATTGAACAGTAGTTGTATGATGTCCCTCATGTTCTCCTTCTCTTATTACATCTCTCCACCAAACAGCCATAGTTCCGAGACACATAATTAAGCCTACAGCCAGAACAATACCACTATCAATTTCATGCATATACATAATTGCCCCTACTGCTAACACTAATGCAGATATTGCCCCTACCAAAGGCCATGGACTTGGATCAACTAGATGATATGGATGATTAGCTTTAGATGACATTATTTAACTCCCTATATTTTTTAATATATTATATTAATTTATTAATTTTTTGCACTAGAATTTTTATTTATTTTACCTTTATTTTCACCTTTTTCACCTGAATTAAAGAAAGTATATGATAAGGTTACTGTTTTTACTTCTTGAGTATTAGGATCAGTAGCTATTTCAGGATCAATAAAAAAACTAACTGGCATTTCAACTACTTCACCACTTTCTAATGTTTGTTCTTCAAAGCAAAAACAATCAATTTTTGAAAAATATTTTCCTATCTTTGGCGGAGTAACATTAAATGTTGCAACACCAGTTATTTTTGAGTCAGATAAATTTTTTGCTTTATAAAAAACTAAATTATTTGTTCCTGTTTTTACAACAACTTCTCTTTCAACAGGTATAAATTTCCATTTCAATCCGCCAGCTACATCTGAGTTAAATTGCACTGTAATATTTACAACTGGAAAATTTTCTAATTTTTTATCTTGTTTAATTGCAACCGGAGTACCCCCAAAACCTGTAGTTCTACAAAATAAATCATATAAAGGAACAGCAGCATAAGATAAACCTATCATACCTATAACTATAGAAAAAACCATTATAGCAGTATATTTAGAATTCTTATTCATTAATTCTAGCCACCAATTTTTATAAAAGAGATTATATAAATACTAAGAATAATAAATATTATCAAACAAGCTATCATCCAGTTCTTTTTTTTTAATTTAGAATTATTTTTATTACTAAACTTATTTTTCATATTAATTTATCCACATATATAAATATTTATCAATTGGCATTATCATAAATAATAAGAACAAATACAAAATAGAATATTTAAACAAAATAGGTTCTGAACCAACTTTCTTTCTGTAAACATTCCATGAAAAATAGATAAAAACTAATGTTAATAAAATAGAGAAAAAGCCATATATCTCTCCTAAAAAACCAAAGTACCAAGGAGCTGGAGAAACTATTATTAATGACAACGAATATAAAATAATATTAATTCTAGTAATTTTTTTCCCTTTTACTACAGGCAGCATTGGAATTCCTGCTTTTTGATAATCTTCAGATCTATACAAAGATAAAGCCCAAAAATGGGGAGGAGTCCAAATAAATATAATCATAAATAAAATTACTGGAAATAGACTAAATTCTTGTGATACTGCAAACCAGCCTATTACGGGTGGCAGAGCACCAGCAGCCCCACCTATAACAATATTTTGTGAAGTATATCTTTTTAACCAGATCGTATAAATAAATATATAAAATATAATCGACATAAATAAGAAAGCTGCAGCAATATAATTTGAAGCTACAAATAGTAAAATTATGGAAAAAATTGATAATACTACCCCTAATGTGAGAGCTTCTTCTGGTTTAACTCGCCCTGAGGGTATAGGTCTAGATTTAGTTCTATCCATAATAAGATCAATATCCCTATCATACCACATATTAATTGCACCTGCTGCGCCTGCACCAGCACCAATAGCTATAATAGAAAAAATAGCTAAAAAAGGATGTATTTGATTAGGAGTAAGTAATAAACCAATAATGGCAGTGAATATAGCTAGAGACATAACTCTTGGCTTTAGTAACTCAAAATAATCTCCTACTCCTGCAATTGAATGATTAACGTCCATTTTAAGTTTCTCACTTCTACTGCAGGCAACCATATATATAAACTATCTTTCTCAATTATTTGATTTCAGGTAAATCCTCAAATGTATGGAAAGGAGGTGGAGATGAAGTCTTCCACTCTAATGTGTCTGCTCCTTCTCCCCATGGATTATCTGGACATTTTGCGCCTGAATATAATGTCCTAAACACTAAAATCAAGAACCAAATTATAGATATAGCGGAAATATAAGCTCCAACTGAAGCAACTAAGTTCCATCCTGCATAAGCATCTGGATAATCAGGTATTCTTCTAGGCATGCCCTGTAAACCTAAGAAATGCATTGGAAAGAATGTCAAATTAACACCAATAAATAGTAACCAGAAATGTACTTTACCCATCCATTCTGAATATTGTCGACCTGATATTTTGCCAAACCAATAGTAAAAACCCCCAAATAATCCAAAAACTGCGCCTAAAGATAAAACATAATGAAAATGAGCCACAACATAATATGTATCATGCATAACGGTATCTAAACCTGCATTAGCTAAAACCACACCTGTTACTCCACCTACAGTAAATAAAAATATAAATCCAACTGCAAATAGCATAGGTGTTTTAAAGCTTACTGATCCTCCCCACATAGTAGCAATCCAACTAAAAATTTTAATACCGGTTGGTACTGCAATTACTAAGGTAGCAGCAGTAAAATATGCTTTAGTATCAACATCCATTCCTACAGTATACATATGATGTGCCCAAACAATAAAACCTACAAATCCAATTGAAACCATAGCATAAGCCATTCCTAAATATCCAAAAACTGGTTTATTGGAAAAAGTTGATACAATATGACTTACCATTCCAAAAGCTGGTAAAATAAGTATATAAACTTCAGGATGTCCAAAGAACCAAAATAAATGTTGAAATAACATTGGATCTCCTCCTAATTCAGGAGCAAAGAATGCTGTACCGAAGTTTCTGTCTGTCAGTAACATAGTTATAGCACCTGCTAAAACAGGAAGAGATAGAACTAATAAAAATACAGTTACTAATATTGACCATACAAATAAAGGCATTTTATGAAGTGTCATTCCTGGAGCGCGCATATTGAAAATTGTAGTTATAAAATTAATTGCACCTAATATTGAAGAAGCACCGGCTAAATGAAGTGATAAAATTGCCATATCTACTGCTGGAGAATCATGGCCTACAGTAGAAGATAAAGGAGGATAAATAGTCCAACCAGTTCCAGCACCTCCACCTACATAAGGACTAGCTAACAATAATATGAAAGCAGGCACTAACAGCCAAAAACTAATATTATTCATCCTAGGAAAAGCCATATCAGGAGCACCTATCATTATAGGAACAAACCAATTTCCAAACCCTCCAATCATGGCTGGCATAATCATAAAGAAAATCATAATTAACCCATGGGCAGTGGTTAGAACATTATACATTTGGTAATCACCACCTAATATACTATCTCCTGGATATGCTAATTCTGTTCGCATAATCATTGACATAACTCCACCAATTACTCCAGCTATAACAGCAAAAATAATATACATAGAACCAATATCTTTATGATTAGTGGAAAATGCCCAACGACGAAAACCTGTTGGTGTATGATCATGTGTATCAGTTGTAGTAGCCATATGTTACCTCTTCTATTTTATATTTGAAATACTATTCATTTATTTTCGCTAAATTAAGATCTTCACCAACTTTAGCATGATTTTCTTTTGCCTCTTCAATCCACGCTAAAAATTCTTCTTCTGAAACAGCATGAACTTCTATAGGCATATAA
>Ga0315326_10000321_pt1 | contig 22851 bp, 21 predicted proteins | sample M180m32315metaG_FD_203457 | JGI IMG/M metagenome (GOLD analysis project Ga0315326, IMG submission 203457) | Ammonia-oxidizing marine archaeal communities from Monterey Bay, California, United States - M1 80m 32315 | ecosystem: Environmental > Aquatic > Marine > Coastal | place: USA: California... | reverse complement strand
TTATTATAACAATAATTTATTTTTTAGTTAGTTTGTATTGATGTTGAGAATTCTATTGACCATATTTATGTTGCCAATAACATTGTTTGCCCAAGATTTTGGTGTAGGATCTTGGAGAGAGCACTTGCCCTATGACAATGTTACTCATGTAGTTCCAGTGGGAAATAGATGCTATGCCGCCACGCCTTATTCAATGTATTATGTAGATACAGAGGATCAATCTGTAAATAGGTTAAATACAATTACAGGGTTAACCGAACTAGGCATCTCTCTTATTCATCCAAATGAGAAGAACAATGCTGTGGTGGTGGGGTATTCATCAGGAAATATAGATATTATTAAGGAAGATAACATCATTAATATTTCTGCCATTATCAATAGTAATGTAGTAGGAGACAGAACGATTTATGGAATGCATTCTAATGAAAATTATACCTATATAGCTACTGGTTTTGGTATAGTAGTATTAGATGTTTTAAATGAAGAAATAAAAGACACTTACATTATTGGTAATAACGGATCACAGCTCAAAGTCAACGATATTACCATTGGTAATGATACTATTTATGCAGCTACAGATGACGGACTTAGAATAGCTTCACTTTCGGAGCCATTTCTTTCGGACCCTTCTGTTTGGAGCGAAATCACAATTGCTACAGCTACAGCAAACGTATTTCAGCTAGTTGCTTTCTCATCGTTAACCAATGATCGCTTATTTGTGGTAGAAAAAGGGCCTGCATTTAGTGATGATGTTGTGCATTTATTTGAGAATAGTAGCTGGTCTATCCCTGCAGCACTTACCAATAATGATGTATATGCTATAGAGCTTAATGGAGAGAATTTAATTATTAGCAGGAACTCAGATGCAACAGAATATGACATTTCTTTTAATGAGATAGTGAGTTTAAACACCTACAAAGGGGAACATCTATTGGCTCCTAATCAAACTGTTTGGGGCCAAGATTATTATTGGTTAGCAGACAGGAAAAATGGTCTTATGAAAATGAAAACCAGCTGGAATGGAGATCATTATCCGATTACTGGTCCTTATAATAATGAGGCTTTTCACCTTGCTTGTGATCAGCAACAGCTTTGGGTAAGTGCTGGAAGAGTTGATGGAACCAATTGGAACAACACCTTTAACTGGCATGGCGCTTATCACTTTGATCAGCAAAACTGGGAGACCTATAATCAGATAACAGTATCAGAATTTGCCTTTGTAATAGATTCTGTAACAGATATTTTATGGTCTACCATAGACCCTTCCGATAAAGACCATGTATTTCTATCTTCATTCAGAGGTGGATTGATAGAGCTTCAAAATGGTCAATGGTTAAATAGACATACTTACTATAATTCTAGTCTGCAGACTAGAATAGGACAGGGTGGTAATAACGTATGTATTGCTTCAACAAGTTTTGATAATAGCGGAAATCTATGGGTCAGTAATTCATTTGTTAATGAGCCATTATCAGTATACACAGCTGATGGCGATTGGATGTCTTTCAATTGCGGGTCGGTAGCATCTAACCAGCTTTGTACTGATATTTTGGTAGACCCTATATATGGGTATGTTTGGATGGCAATAAAATCAGTAGGCTTATTAGTTTATGATTTTAATCAAACTCCAACTGATATTTCCGATGATCAGTATCGAATTTTAACTACTGCTGAAGGTAATGGAAAGTTACCAAACAACGTAGTGAATACCATTGTAAGTGATCGAGATGGAGAGATCTGGTTAGGTACAGAAGAAGGTCCTGCTGTTATTTATAACCCTTATGATATTTTTAGCGGTAATGATTTTGATGCTCAGCAGATTCTACTCAATTTAGACGGAACTGTACAGTTGTTGTTGGAAACAGAGATCATTAATGAGATATTAGTAGATGGAGGAAACAGAAAGTGGTTTGCAACTGCAGGAGGAGGGTTGTTTTTAATGTCGGAGGAGGGAACAGAAATGATCCATGCATTTAATCAAGATAATAGCCCACTTTTCAGTGACAATGTACTTTCATTGGCTATGAACCATGAATCAGGTGAATTGTATATATCTACAGAAAAGGGAATCATGGGATTTAAGGGAACTGCAACTGAACCAGGCCTTCAATATGAAGATGTTTACGCTTATCCAAACCCTGTAAGACCAGAGTATACAGGTAATATTGCCATTAAAGGATTTACAGAAGATTCAGAAGTTAAGATTACAGACGCCAATGGAAACTTAGTTTTTACCACCTATTCAGTAGGGGGACAAGCTACATGGAATGGCAATACATTATCAGGAAATAGGGTGTCTTCTGGTATTTATTATGTTTTTGCTACCAGCAGTGACGGAAGCATGAAAACCAAAACAAAGATCCTTTTCATTCAATAGTTATAAATTTAAAGCTGTACCTTTTTTAGCTTTTGAACGTTTACCTTCTAAAACGCAACATGAGGAATCTAATATTTACAGCAATAATATGCTTTGGAGTAAGCGTCATAGGTCAGAACGCACCATTTACAGTAGTGGTAGTTGACTTTAAAGAAAAGCCTATTGAAGGAGAGCAAATTATTTTTAGCGGTATAAAAACCAAAAAAATATTTAAAGGGGTGACCAATAAAGAAGGCCAATTCGAAATCGAAGTTCCGGGTGGGGATACTTATGAGATAAAAATAAAAAGTGTTGGTGACGCCAAAGAATACAATACAATAGAGGTTCCTACATTAGAGAAAGGATATACCTTTAATAAAGGGACTTTAACAGTAATGATAGAAGAGCCTAAGTTTTTTACATTAGATAATGTATACTTTGATTCCGGAAAGGCTACATTGCAATCTAGTAGCTATAAAGAATTGAATGAGCTGGCAGAATATTTAACACTTAAGCCGGAAACAATCATTGAAATTGCTGGACATACAGATAATGTAGGTGAAGAAGAAGCCAATTTACAGCTGTCTCAAAAACGGGCAGAAGTAGTAAAAAAACACCTTGTTATTAAAGGGATTACAGCCTCTAGAGTAACGGCTAAAGGATATGGGGAGTCTCGACCTGTGTCAGATAATAGTAGCGATAAAGGGAAGGCAATGAATAGAAGAACTGAAGTGCACATTAAAAATTAAATGTTAATACTTTGATCCCTTAAACTATTATACACAGATTTCATATCTGTAATTTTGCTGTTAATGAATTTCGTAGATATTGTTATAGTAGTGCCATTATTGTGGGGAGGGTACATTGGTTATAAAAAAGGGCTGATCATTGAAGTGATCAGTTTAATAGCACTTGGATTTGGTATCTGGGGAGGCATTCATTTTTCTGACCTTATTGGAGACCTTTTAAGGGAAAAGATTAATTCAGAATATGTTTCATTAACTGCTTTTGTTATCACATTTGCTGTAATAGTAATGACCATATATTTTATTGGAAAAATGCTAGAAAAGTTAGTGAACCTTGTTCAGATGAAACTACTTAATAAATTAGCTGGAATTGTATTTGGAGTTGGCAAAGTAGCTTTGATTATTTCTGTATTAGTCCTGATTATTAATAGCTATGATAAGAACAATGAGTTCATTCCACAGAAGATCAAGGACGAGTCATTACTTTTGCATCCACTAGAACAATTTTCATTAAAAATGATTCCTGCTATTCAGGAAAGCAAGGTGTATAGTGAAAATATACCAAGTCAGTAGTCAATTTTTTTCTTTCTGACATCAAATCTTATACCTTTATCAAATGCAATTTAAAGAGGTTATAGGGCATTCTGAATTAAAGCAGCAGCTTATCAAAACTGTGCAGAAAAATAAGATTAGCCATGCACAGCTATTTTCTGGAAAGGAAGGTGCTGGCCATTTTCCTTTAGCAGTTGCTTATGCTCAATATGTCTTATGTAAAGATCAACAAGAAAATGATTCTTGTGGGGAGTGTCCATCATGCAAAAAGACAGCTCAGTTTATCCATCCAGACCTTCATTTTTCTTTCCCTGTTCATTTAAACAAAACAAATAAAGTACAATGTTCAGACGACCTTCTAAATGAATTTAGAAAGATGCTTTTAGAAGATATATATATAGGGAAGAATCATTGGTACAACACAATGGGCAACCAAAATAAACAAGGAGTAATTGGTGTTACTGAAAGCGAAAACATAGTTAAAAAGTTGAGCTTAAAATCTTTTGAGGGTGGTTATAAGATAATGATCATGTGGTTACCAGAAAGCATGAATTTAGCGGCAGGCAATAAGTTGCTGAAAATAATTGAAGAACCTCCTCCTAATACGTTGTATTTACTGATAACTGACGACAAGGAAAAAATTATTAAAACTATTCTTTCAAGAACCCAGCCTTTAAACTTTTCTCAAGTAAATGAAGAAGAGGTCAAGCAATATATTAGCAATAAATTTTCTCTTAATAGTGAAGAGGCGACTCATTTTGCTAAGCTAGCAGACGGTAATTTACACAAAGTAAGAATGATGCTCGAGCATCATGAAGAAAAACAAGAGTATTTAAAAGAATTTGCAATATGGATGAGGCTATGTTATTCAAGAAATATTACAGAGACGATTGATTGGGTAGACAAGGTAAATGGAATGGGAAGAGAGGTTCAAAAAGATTTTTTGCTATTCTGTTTAGAGATGTTCAGGCAGAGCTTTATAGGTCATTATACCAATGGCCAGCTATTGGCACTATCACAAAAGCAACAACAATTCCTTAGCAAGTTCGCCATTTACATACATCATAACAACATTGCTGATTTTCATGAAGAAATCAATAAGGCTTATTATCATTTAGAAAGAAATGCCAACCCTAAAGTATTATTTTTAGACCTTTCTTTAAAAATATTTAGTCTTCTAAAGAGGTCTACTGATGTCAGCTAATAAATTTTGTAATTTTACAAACAATAGATTAAACGATTATTGAGTTTAAACCTTGATTAAACCTTTTCATTAAAATGGGATGTTCGAATTGTACTAATAATAACGGAAAGCCAAATGGTTGTAAAAGTAACGGGCATTGTGTTTCTGGCGGATGTGATCAAATGTCTGTTTATAATTGGCTAAGTAATATTGAGGATGTTTCTAATGATCAACAGGCAGTAGAAGTAAGCTTTAAAAATGGTCGAAAAAAGTTTTGTTATAATATCAATAAAATAACAGCACATACTGGCGATGCAGTTGTTGTTGAAGCTAGCCCAGGTACAGATGTGGGGGTAATTACATTAACAGGACCGTTGGTTAAACATCAGATGTTAAGGAAAAAGGTAAAAAGCAAAATGCTAGAGCTCCAGAAAATCGTTAGAAAAGTAAATGATGAAGACCTTAAGAAGTGGAGAGAAGTGAGGTCAAAAGAAAACGAAACCATGCATCAAGCCAGAGAATTGGCAATAAAGTTAGGGTTAGCCATGAAACTCAGTGATGTGGAATATCAAGCAGATGGATCAAAAGCTACATTCTATTACACTGCTGATAATCGAGTGGATTTTAGAGAATTGATCAAAGTGATGGCGGATAAATTTAAGATTCGCATTGAAATGAAACAAATAGGAGCTAGACAGGAGTCAGCTAGGTTAGGAGGAATAGGGTCTTGTGGAAGAGAACTATGTTGCTCTACATGGATGAGTGACTTTAGATCTGTTACTACTAGTGCAGCAAGGTATCAGCAGCTGGCACTTAACCCACAAAAATTAGCGGGTCAATGCGGGAAATTAAAATGCTGTTTAAACTATGAGCTAGACCAGTATATGGAACAGATAAAAAAGTTTCCAAATACAAAAGTGATTCTTGAATCTAAAAACAGCAAAGCCTCTCATATTAAGACAGATGTTTTTAAAAATAAGATGTGGTACTTGGTTCAGAAGAAAGAAGGAGAGTCTTCCATCCTTGAATTTGAAATCAATAAAGTACATGAGATCATTAATATGAATAAAGAGGGAAAGAAACCTGATGACTTTATTCACTTTGTAAGCACAAAAGAGAATGATAAAGGACCTGATTATAAAAACGTGGTCGGACAAGACGACCTTAAAAGGTTTGACAAAGTATTTAAAAAGAAAAAGAAAAACAACTACAGGAAACGAAAAAATAACCCAAAAAAAGTAAGAAAAAATTAATCAATGAGATGTAATATTTTCACCTATGTTTTTTTATTTTTCATGCTCACTGCATGTCAAGAAGAAGGCGTGTTCTACAACAAGCAGGTGGCAATAAAGGATCATGTATGGAACTCAACAGACGCGGTTAGCTTTGATTTTAATATTCAAGACACAACCAAGAAATATGACCTTATTTTCTCATTACGAACTACAGACGCTTATTCATGGAGTAATATTTATATTTTCACAGAGCTTAAAGCCCCCGATCATCCAAGCCCTATAAAGGATACTGTAGAGTTTTATTTAGCAGATAAATACGGTAATTGGTTAGGAGAAAATTCTGGTAATACTATCACCAATCATTTTTTACTTTATAAAGAGACTCAATTTCCTTCTAAGGGAGACTATACATTTTCGATACACCAAGCCATGAGAGAAATATCGTTAAAAGAGATAATGGATGTAGGGTTAAAGGTTATTGAATCCAAATGAGACAATTTTAGTTCAATTGAAAACGCTTAAAAAAAATACAGATAAATTACCATTACAAGAGCTATCAAAGAATAATAAAAAATACATTTTAGCAATTGTCTGGCTAGCTCCTGTTTCCATTTTTTTATTTTTATTTTTATTCATCTCATTTACACCAGAATCAGACCTTCCGTCAATTGATGAATTAGAAGACCCAAGAAGTAATGAAGCAAGTATTGTTTTTTCCGTGAACAAGGATACAATTGGAAAGTATTACATATCCAACAGAACAAAGGTAGATTACAAGGATCTTTCCCCTCACTTGATTCACGCATTGATAGCGACTGAAGATGAAAGGTTTAGAGAACATTCTGGTATAGATGCAAGGGCATTATTTAGGGCAATGTCTGGTTTAGCACTGGGAGGGTACAAGGGAGGTGCCAGTACGGTTACTCAACAGCTTTCAAAAATGATGTTCCATGAAAGATCTATCTCTAAATGGGGAAGGATCAAACAAAAAAGGGCTGAATGGATCATAGCTACAAGGCTGGAAAAAAGATATACTAAAAATGAGATCATAGCCATGTATTTCAATAAGTTTGATTTTTTGAATACGGCTGTAGGGATTCATTCTGCTTCAAAAATTTATTTTAATAAAACTCCAATAGAATTGACTATTCAGGAATCAGCAATGTTAGTCGGTATGGCAAAAAATCCATCTATCTATAATCCAATAAGACATCCCGATAAAACTTTAAAAAGGAGAGAAGTTGTATTGTCTCAGATGAAAAAGAATGGACATATTAATAAAAGTCAATACGATTCTTTAAGAAAGCTTCCTTTAGGCATTAATTTCCAGCCAGAATCACACCTTACAGGTATTGCGCCCTATTTCAGGGAGCATGTACGATTAAAAGTAAAAGAAATAATAAGCACTAACAACATTAAAAATGAATATAGAGAACCTGCTAATATATATTCAGATGGATTGAAAATTTACACTTCTATTGATACCAGAATTCAGACCTATGCAGAAAGTGCAGTTTCAAAACATATTAAAAAGGATCTTCAGCCTACATTAAATAAGGAGATCAAAAACAATAAGAATTGGCCTTTTAGCAATGGATCTTCAAGTAAAAGTATTATTGAAAGGGCTATAAAAAACTCTGACAGGTATAGAAAATTAAAATCTCTGGGTTATTCTAAAGTTGAGATTGATAAGAATTTTAAAGAAAAAACAGCAATGGTGGTCTTCGACTGGAATACCCCCAATTATGAAAAAGATACAATAATGACTCCCTTAGACTCACTATTGTATTATAAGTCATTGCTAAAAGCTGGTCTTATTGCTATAGATCCACATACTGGATTTATAAAGGCTTGGGTAGGCGGAGTAGACTATAGGCATTTTAAGTATGATTATTCTTACAAATCTAGAAGACAGGTAGGGTCCACCATGAAGCCATTTGTTTATGCAGCTGCAATCCAAGATGGTCAGATGGATCCATGCTCGACTTTCCCAGATATTCGTTATTGTATTGATGTGCCTTATGGTGTTTTAACCAAGCAGTGGTGTCCTGGAGGTCAGCGCACTTATTCAGGAGATGAAATCCCTGCCTATTTTGGTCTTGCTAATTCTCAAAATAACATCACTACTCAGGTTATTAAATTGAATGGAGAAAAAAACTCCAGAATAGTAAGTTACTTTAAAACAATGGGGATGTGGAATAGTTCAATTAAGGAAGTTTCTTCTTTAGGGTTAGGGGTTTGTGATCTTTCTGTATTAGAACAAACTGCAGCACATTGTATTTTTTCCAATCAAGGTAATTTTATAGAGCCTGTTAGTATAGTTAGAATAGAAGATAAGTTTGGTAATTTATTATGGGAATGTAAGCAAGATATTGTTCAGGTATTGGACCCTAAAACTGCATTTGATGTTTTACGGATGATGAAAGGAGTAACAGGAGTTGTAAATCCATATACTGGTAAGTCTGGCGGAACAGCTAGAAGGATTAAAAGCAGTAATAAACCTTACTCATTTAATTACATAATGGCAGGAAAAACTGGAACAACTCAAGATAATTCAGATGGCTGGTTCATAGGACACACGCCAGACCTTGTAGCTGGAGTATGGGTAGGTGCAGATGACAAGCAGGTCCATTTCAGAACTACTAAGAATGGTCAGGGCGCTAACACAGCATTACCTATTTGGGGTTATTTCATGAAAGAAGTATATAGAGACAGTAGAATTAAAATAAACAAAGGAGATTTTATCCCCCCTAATCCAGGGGAGCCAACAGATATTAAATGTGATATAGATCAAAATGATCCTGATATTTGGCAATAAATAGATGGTATTTTAAAACTTATTAATACTAGACTTATTAAGTTGAAATAATCCCATTATATTCGCGCGAGATATGCCGCATTATAAAAATTCAATATTTTCTAAGCTTCCTAAAGTAGGGACTACTATTTTCACTAAAATGTCTGAATTATCCAGTCAGCATGGGGCTCTAAACCTATCTCAGGGGTTCCCTGATTTTGATATTGACATGAAAATGGTGGATGAGGTAGAAAAGAACATGAGAAAAGGGTTCAATCAATACGCTCCTATGCCTGGACTAATGGAGCTTAGAGAAAAGATTGCTTTTAAGCTCAATGACTTATACGACATTGAATATCATCCGGAATCTGAGGTCACTATAACAGCTGGAGCTACTCAGGCTATTTTTACCGCAATAGCAGCATTTGTAAAGGAAGAAGATGAGGTCATCATTTTTACTCCTGCTTATGATTGTTATCAACCTGCTATTGAATTAGTAGGAGGGAAGCCTGTTTTTGTTCAGATGACCTCACCAGATTATAAAATCAACTGGGAAGAGGTTAAAAAGTTGATCTCTCAGCGTACAAGGATGATCATCATTAATTCTCCACATAATCCTACAGGAAGCTTGCTGTCTAAAGAGGATTTGTTAGAGTTGGAAAAGATTACAACTCAATCTGAAATTATCATTTTAAGTGATGAGGTGTATGAGCACATAGTTTTTGATAATAAACCTCATGAAAGTATTTGTAGGTTTAAAGAGCTGGCAAATAGGTCAATTGCTGTTTTTTCATTTGGTAAAACTTTTCATGTGACAGGTTGGAAACTAGGATATTGTATAGGGCCAAAAGAATTAATGACTGAATTTAGAAAGGTTCATCAATTCAATGTTTTTTCATGTAATCACCCTTTGCAATTAGCTATAGCTTCCTATTTAAGTAATCCAGAAAATTACTTAAATATTAAGGAGGTTTATCAAAAAAAGAGAGACCTTTTTACTGAGTCAATAGAAGGCTCTAGGTTTAAAAAAGTCCCCTGCTATGGCACATATTTCCAACTACTAGATTATTCTAATATTACTCAGGAAAATGATGTTGATTTTTCAATTCGATTAATTGAAGAATTTAAAATTGCATCCATACCTGTTTCTGTCTTTTACAACTCTCCACTTGACGAAAAGGTATTAAGGTTTTGTTTTGCCAAAAAAGATGATACTATTTTAAAAGCAGCAGAGATATTACAAGGCATTTAATGTTTTTCACAAGTTGGTATTAAAATTTAGCTTTAGTATCGAAACAAATCACTTTAAAATGGAGTTAGTTTTATAGATGCTTAAATTTATTCTTTTTCAATTGTTTTTTATTTTCCAGATACACCTTTTGGCTCAGTCAACTAAGGTGATCGATGTTTATATTGAAAAGGATTCAGCTAATTATTTAGCAGTTAATTTTGACGAGCTTTTTTCCGAAAGGTGGGATACGTTACCACAAGTTAAATTTTGGAGGAAAGTTATGGGTTATGGATCAGATACCTGCATCATCAATATAGCTGCAACTAGAGAGGTTTTAGGGTTTGAAAATGTTATAAAATGGTCTTCTCAAACCGAAGAAGAAAAGCAGCATTATAAGGATTCAGTTAGAGTAGTACATTGTCTTGATTCCACTACAAAGATCTATGTGACTTTTGGCAAAAGAGATTTTTATTTAATCGAAGAAACTTTTCCAAGTATTAGTAAAGCAATTGAACTTTTTCAAGAATTTGAAACTGATCCTTGGTTTGCTCAAGCCATTTTATTAATAGAAAGCCCTGGCAAGATGGCTTATTCAAATGCAGGTGCTTATGGTTCTTTTCAATTAATGAAGTCTGTAGCAAGAACACATGGGCTGATTGTCAATAGAGAAATTGATGAAAGAAAAGACTTTAATAAATCGGCAAAAGCAGCAAGTTCTCTTATAAGTAAGGTTTGCATTCCCGAAGCCAAAAGAATTTTAGTTAAAAAGGGGATTGATTTTTCTGAATCAGATCTTTGGTTTAAATTTTTAGTATTACATATTTATCATGCTGGGGCAGGTAATGTCGGTGGATTAATCAATCAATTAGTAGAACCGAAAACAGGAATAAATCTTATTTCTTGGATCTGGCAAAACGAATGGGGAGGTTTTAAGAATGCATCTCAAAATTATTCACAAGTAGCAATAGCCTCATTATTAGGCCTTCATGAGTTGATCTATGATAAATGTAACGGCATCTACGATTGTGATGCTTTCTAAAAGCTTATTTAGTTAATTTTGCTGCTTGATTTCTATATACTCAACAATATCGATCGCTCTAACAATAGTAACCGGACTGCTTTGTTTTATTTCTTATCATGATGATATGGGAATTGAAATCCCTTATTTAGCTATGCTATTAAAAATAGTCCCAATATTATTAGTTGTTTTACTTGTTCTTAAGTCTAATTTAAGATGGCAGGCATTATTTAAAGTAAAGAAGATGAATGCTTTTAAAGTCAGCAGGGCTGGTTGGAAAAAATGTGTGGTTTATGAATTTTTTCAATGCGTGTTATGTTTATTTATTTCAGTATTACTTTTTAATTATTATGAAAAAGGAACAGCTTTAGTAATCGTGTTAATTTTTTATATTATTGAAAGTGTTTCGCATGTAATAATTGGAAGGAAATTATATAAAGTTATTGTAAGAGAAAACGCAATAACGATCATTAATAATAATTTAATAATTATTCCTTGGAATGAAATAAATGGGATTGTTAGAAGGCATAATGACCTGCAGTTTAAATTAAACAATAACACGATAAGGATATTAGATCAGGATTTAATAAAACCCAATGAAATGGATAGTTTTTACAACCAAATTAAAGAGATAGCCCTCAAGAAAAACATCTTTATTGAGACATAAATTGATAAGAATAAACGATTGCCTCCATTTCTCTAATGAATTCTCTTTTACTAAAATTAGGAGCATACACATTGCCTTCAATAGTGACGATTCTATTTTTAGATTGGTCATGAATAGCAACACTAATAAACGCCCCTCCCATTCTGTCGTTAATCACTCTCCAGGATCCTCTTGTTTCTAATGAGTAATTACTGTTATGTATTTGGACAGTTGATTCAATTGGTCTGTACTTGTCTTTTGCTGTAGTCATATATGAGTTTTCTAAACGGCCTTTCACATGCTTTTTACAGATAGAGTCTCTTAAATTAATTTGTTTTTCCTGAGTAAAAAGAGCTTCGTCATTATAGGGGTAACTATAAATAAATATTCGTTTTTGAATTTCATGATCACCATTATCATCTTTTTTTATTTTTATTTTTTCAAGCATAGTAAATGCTGAGCTTGATTTAATTAGCTTCATTCCAGTTGGAGTTAATAAAGAAAGTTGATGATTTTGTTTTAAAAGCTCATTTATTTCATCATTGTTTTTAAGGCGAGAGGTTAACTTTAACAGGTATTCAGATTCAATGGTTTTTTTAATGGTGTCTGCATACCTTTCCAAATAGAGTAAAACATTTTCTTCTGTCATTGAAGGGACGTCAAAGATAATTTGGTTTTTCGCATACCTGTCTTTTATTGGAGGGACATAGGATGAATGACCACTCTTAGACTCTTTATTAATAGAAAAGAACATTATGGTGTTATCAGTATTAGTCATGCCATTAAAGCCATTAGGGTCTATTTTTTTAATGTCAAATTCTTGATCCCATGGCATTGGGGTTGTAAAAATATAGTCACCAAATTGTTCATTTAATAGCTCATCAATTGGACCGTCCCAATATCTTTTATCCAAAACAACGAGAAGATCACCTAATTTCTTATTTGCTTTTGGCTTGATCATGTCAGCATTTATTTTATCACCATCACAGGAATTAAATATTACTGAAACCATTAGACCGCATATTAAAAAAGCAATATTTCTTATCATATTTTTAATTTAAAAACCGCCTATCATTAACCCTAAGCTAAAAGGATATACATTTGCGGCACTGTTTTTAATAAAAAGAGAAGTAATAGAATAAGAGGCATAAACTCCAATTTTACCAATACTTAGTCTACCAACAGTTGAAAGTTTAAACGGCTGAAGATTAAATGAATTGTACTCTTTTGATTTATAATGAGACCCATTATCCTCATAGTGATTGATCACTTTTGAGTTGACCTTATAACCTGCAATAAATCCTAACTGAATTCCTATGGTTTTTTTATTAAGATTTCCGAGTCTCAAACCAAGAATTAAAGGTAATTGTAAATAGGTACTTGATAATTTATACTTATTAAAATTAGTTATAGTGTCAGTAATAAAAAGCGTGCTGTCATTTTCATTTTGAAGCCTAATGGGATTTCCAAAAAAGTAATTATTCTTACTTATACCAATTCCAGGAGAAAAGTAGAACCTTTTATTTTTAATTTCTATCCCCTTTAGCATCATGTTTGTAGCAAATGTATTTGAGCGTAGATAATTGATTTCCATGTTTACATGTTCATTAGGTAAATTAAGGTTGTTCAATGATGATAGGTAACCATTAGATCCAAAAAACAATTCAGGTCGCAGCTTTAATTTTCTTTCTTTTTTTTTAGCATCCTCTATTTCTTCTGCTTCAAAATCCCATTCATCTACTTCTTCTGCAGAAATGATTAGTATTTTTGAGTTAGATAAATTAATAGTAATTGTGTCACCAGTATTTTGTGCATTAAAGCAACTAAATGTAGCAAAAGCTAAAATTGAAAATATTGTTTTTATATATTGAAACATATTATTTGCAAATTGATTGACAATGAAAAAGTTGAAATCATATTGGGAAAAGTATTACCCTTATTTTATTGATGTATGGCAATACCTGATTATTGTATTGATTTTTATTTTTGCATTGTTTTTCATTCTATAATTATTTTAAAGCAAAAGAGGTATTCCCAATTTTGTATTTCCCTGAATATATCTCTACTAAATACGTGCCAGAATTTAAAGTTTCATCAACTTCATAATAAACACAGACATCTGTATTTGTATTTTGATAATTGATTTGCCTCTTAACGCTGATGTCAATAGAAGTGTTGTTGCCGGTTAGAATTGATTCAGGGATGGAAGAGGTTAACACTTTTCCTTCAGGAGAAATTATTCTCATATAGATAAAAAGATTTCCTGAAGAAGCAATTTTATTTTCTACTAATGTAAAGCACCCTTTTAACATATTCACTCTGCTTGCTTTAGTAGTTTCAACTTGTTTTCCAGAGTTTTTTATTCTAATCCCTTGTGCTATTATATTGGATGCTTGCAAGATGGACCCTTTAGCTACAGTTTCAAGTAACTCAAGATTTTCAGTTTTTATATTTTGATTTTCATTTTGGACTTTAGACAGCTCATTGTTTTTTTCAGTAAGTGAATTTTGAAGGTTGATGTTTAATGTGTTTAATGAATCAATCGTGTGAATGTAATCTTTCATGATTCTCCTTAAAGTATTGGCTTCTTCCTTGATTTTGTATAAACTATAATCTTTACTTTTTACTTTTTGTAAAAGAGTTTCAATTTGTTTTTTTTGCTCTATGAATTCGAGGTTCATCGAGTCATTAGCTACCATTAAAGTATCATAGCTAAAGCTCATTTTTTCTAGATCAAACATTACTTTATCTCTTTCATTTTCAACTTTAGCTTTTTCATACTTTGATTGTTGAGAAAGAGATTTATTTCTCTCATTTAATGAATTAATTTCTATTGCTAGATAGCCTACAGTGCCTAATAATAAAAAGATAATTAGAAAGTAAAATAGGTTTTTATGCTTTTTATTTTCTTTAACATTTTCCATATATTCCTATAATTGATTTTATAAATTTAAAAGTAATAGCACTAACACTATAATATTATATATAAATCTATTAATAAAGCGATGTGGAATGATTTCTTGTCTTTGATTTATCCAAGGGTATGCCCAGGATGCAATGAGGGTTTAATGAAAAACGAAAAATGCATTTGCACCACTTGCTTAACAGCGCTTTATAAAACAGAATACTACAAATACCATGCAAATCCTGTTTCAAAAATGTTATGGGGAATGGTTGAGTTTGATTCAGCTATGGCTTTATATTCTTATACAAAAGAAAGTATAATACAAAAATTAATATATGCTCTAAAATATAATAACCAACCTGTAATAGGAGAATTCTTAGGTGTAGAGTTAGGGAAAGAGTTGTTAAAGTCACCAAAATGTAAAGACCTTGACATGATCATACCAGTACCTATACACAAAAAAAAAGAGCGGAAAAGAGGGTATAACCAAAGTCTTTATATCGCAAGAGGAGTGGCTACTGTGTTAAAGCTTCCTGTTTGCAATGAGGTGCTTGTCAGCAATACTTATAAAACATCTCAAACTAGTAAAAAAAGATACAAACGTTGGCTGAATAATCACAACACTTATTTAAAAAGTAGCGCAACTAAAATCCTTGAAAATAAGCATGTGTTACTTGTAGATGATGTCATAACAACAGGAGCTACAATTGAGAATTGTGTTTCAACATTAAAAGAAATTCAAGGAATTAAGATTAGCATTGCTACACTGGCAATGTCATAAAAGACTATTAATCTTTTCCTTCAGGAAGGTCTTGTGAATCGTCAGTTTCAGAATTTGTAATTTTATCATCCTGAAAGAAGCCTTCATAGGTAGCTCCATCTGAAATCCAATGAAAAGTACCGCGGCCATTCATTTGATTATTTTTCCATTGACCAGAATAAGTGTTGCCGTTTTTCCATTTATAGGTTCCACGGCCAGCTAATTTTCCTTCTTCAAAATTTCCATTGTATTTATCACCATTAGCCCATATGAATTTACCATTTCCATCAGGAAGACCGTTTACCCATGATCCAATGTAAGTGTCACCACTTTCCCATTCAAATGTGCCGTGGCCCTTGTGGCAGTTCCCGTCTACACATTGACCATTAATGTTTATTGAAAAGGTGAATAGTAAAATAAAGGTAAGTGTAAAGTATTTCATAAAAGATTTTTTAAGTAAGTATTGATTAGCCATTATACAAGCTTTGCTAATATTTGTTTCAAAAAGTGGTATTATTTTTTTCATAATTAAAAATATTTAGTGGTTTAATTTGGTTGAAAGGATAAAAAATTTAGTGATTTTGGAATAATTTCAAAAGAGGTTTCTCCGGAGCCAACATATTCTCCATCTGCCTCAACTTCACAAACTTCAATAGTTTTTAAGTGTATTTTTTTTGAAGTATAATAGTGGATATTAGGGTGGTTTAGTTTAATCCCTTTTTTTAGTTTCCTAATATTTTTAAAATAGTCCAAAACAGTAACATCTCCTAAGAGAGTAATATTAAAGACACCGTCATTTATTTTTGCATCTGGTGAAATAATCAAGCCGTTACCAAAAGATTTTCCATTGCAAATGGCTAGCGACATTAATTTACCTTCATAATAAGAATCATTAAAATTAATTTTCACTAGAGGTTTTTTAAAAGATAGTATTCCAGTTAATATTACTTTAAAATAAGTGATCTTTCCTCCTAACATTTTTTTACTATTATTTAGTTTATGAGCAACAAACCCTCCAAGACCAGCATCCGCTATATTAATAAAATAACGCTCACTAACAGCTTGTTTATTTTTACAGATAATTTTACCCACATCTATTGAAATTGTATGATTAGAATTAAGTAGGTTCAAAAATTGTTCCAAATTTTTTTCTAAACCTAAAGTTTTGCTGAAATCATTAGCAGTTCCTAAAGGAAAATGACCAAGAGAAGGTTTGTTTTTAACGGCAGACATGATGCCGTTTAGCACTTCATTTAATGTGCCGTCACCTCCCATTGCAATAATTATATTTACCTCCTTTTCGGTATGTTTTTTTGCTATATCTATAGCATGGCCAGCATACTCTGTATATTCAACTATAACTTGGCGGTACTTATTTAGTGCATGGACTTTGCCAATAATGGGATCCACTAAATTTTTATTTTTAGCACTTCCCTTAACAATAAATGAAATAGTCATATTCAATTTTTTAAGTTAATTAAGCTATGCTTAATCTAGAGGGTGTGGGTTTTTAAATTTATGAAGATGTGATCTTGAAAAGCGATCAACAGCAACTTCTTTTTCTATTTTTTTATTTTGAAGAACAGCATTTAATAATTCTTCTGCAAAATAAGGAGCAAGCATGACACCTTTACTTCCTAACCCATTAAATAGAAACATGTTTTTAATCAATGGATGCTCACCTATAATAGGCTTCCTGTCAATAGAAGAAGGCCTGATACCGCTTTTTTGAGATAAAATTTCATATTTAAATGAACCTAATTTATTCAATTTAGTAATTAATTCTTTTCTTCCGCTAGCTGTTTTGTTGACATCTAAATTATTGTGGTTATAAGTAGAGCCGACAATAAATTCATTTTTTTTAGTGGGTAGAACAAAACACCCTTTGCTTAAAAGCTTTGTTGGTAGCTCATTACTAGATATAGTAAGGATATCTCCTTTATTGAAGCCAAATGGAATGTAATTAAAATAGGGATTGTTTTTTATGGAAGGGCCTTCGCAAAAGATAATCTTATTACAGGTTATATCATTGTATTGACATTCATTTTTTTGCATTAAAAGTAATGAGTGTTTAAAATCTTCTACGATCATTATTTTGTTTTCAATGAAATATCCCCTTGCTTTCTTTACAAATTTTGAGACATTAAGTCTGCTTGCATTAGTTACAGACCCATAACCATATGGGGCATTTATTTTATGTTTTGAAATAGGGAAAGATGATTTTTTTAACAAATTAATATAAGGTTCTTCTGTTGCTTTTCTGTTCCAGTTATTTTGCTCTTCATATGATGAAAATATGCGAAGCATGTCTTGATCATAAAAACAGGATTCGTTAATTAATTCACAAGAACGCAGATAAAATTCTCTTCCATAAGGGATTAGCTTTTCAGCATTCCATGATAATATAAGCCTTTTAAAAGATAAGGGATGTGAGATGCCTGCAGCAGAAAAAGAGCTAGCGCTAGTAGAATTATTATCAATTATTATAAAAGATTTAGATTTTTCCAGCAGGTTTAAGGCTAGTACTGTTCCAGCTAAGCCTTGACCAACAATTATAAAGTCTACTTTCATACATGGAAATCCCTAAAACAAATAGCTAATCCAAAAATCACTAGTGCAGTTCCTATTACAATACTCATTAAAGCAAGAGTTTTATTATTAAGTCTGCTTTGTAATTTACTAGCAAAATAGATCTTTAGTATATCAACACAAAACATAGTAGTTAAAGTAGCTGTAAAATAATATATGAGATTGTTTCCGCTAATCGATAATTCTTCAGTAGCGTATGTGCAAGCCGCAATCCAATAGATCAATACACCAGGATTAATAGCATTTAATCCTATTCCCTTTGCAATTAAAGCAATGTAAGTTCTTTTCTTAAAGCCAAATATTTTATTTTCAGACTCAGTATTATTTATAGAGTCAAGGTCAATGGTGCTTGTGTTTTTAAGATAGCTTGATTTTTTAATAATTGACACCAGTCCAATTACAATAAAAATTCCTCCAGCAATAAATTTAACATAAGTGTTTTCGTTTAGCTTGTCATTGATTTCTTGAGCAAAGAAAAAAGAAGCAATTAGATATAAAACATCGCTCAGTAATACACCAATATCAAGAAAAACAGCATGTCTAACCCCTTTTTTAATGCTAGTTTCCAATAGCACAAAAAACATAGGGCCAATTAAAAAACTAAGGATGACCCCAAATAGTATTCCATGAAGAAGTATTGTACTGTCCATAAGTAGTTGTCTTAACCTTGCATTAAGAAGCTACTTAAAACTTATTCAAAATAAGCTAAGAAGAAAAAAAGCCAGCTATGTAATTTCAATTATTAATAATTGAATCTTACTAACTGGCTTTTAACTACCAATAGTTCGTTAAGTAGCTTATAATACTCTGATACGTTTCCTCTTTTCATCATTTCTTTTGATAAAGATTTTAATGCCTGATACTTTTTAGTGTTTTTTTCCATGATTTTTAGATTGTCATGGACAATTAAACAAGCATCATGCCAAAACCTTAGCAATGACGAAAGGAACGAATTAAAAAAAGTTAACTATTTACCTTTAACGAAAGGAAGTCCAGTTTTTGGACTCTCTACTACTTGCTTTCCAGCTGGAAGATCACAAGCATTTGGTCTTGCATCTTTTGCGAAATAATAAATTGTTTGATTTCTTCCACCTTTTAGCTGTACATCTTTTGAATGTAAGTAATAAGTATTTCCTTTACTGTTTGTGTGTGAGTAACCCATATCTGATAAGTTTTTAAATTAATTTGGTTGAAGATATTAATTTTTTATCTAATAATCCTATTTTTTTCTCTGAAATTGTCACTTTTTCTCTCTATTTGTCTTAAATATTGCTTTTTCAGTGTGAAAAAAGTAGATTTTATCTTGTTCATAATCAGTTAAATCCAATTAAAATTGATTTTAATTTTAAGCTAGTAATTAAAGAATAGATATATTTATTGTTTATACAGATTTAAGATGATGAAAAGGCTAATCTACCTATCTTATTTAAGATATCTTTCTTTTTGCATATTGATAATTAGTTGTAATAACAACACAATAGAACGTCAAGATAAGGATGTAATAATCAATACCACTGATAATAAAGCCTCCAATTTGAATGTTTTAGACCAAAGGTTTTCTAATGGACAACTAAAAGCTAAAGGGCAATTCAAAAATGGAAAACGTGATAGCTTATGGATTTCTTATTATCCAAATGGGAACAAACAAAGTGAGAATTATTATTCTAATGATTTATTAAGCGGCAACACTGTTTCCTATTATGAAAATGGGAAATTAAGATATGTGGGGTTTTATCTAGAAGGAAAAAAGCATGGCAAATGGATGTTCTGGGACTTAGAAGGTAAGCAGAAAGTGATACAGTATGAAAATGGAATAAAGAAATAGAAGCCTTAGTTAATTCCGTATTTCTTTTTATACTTTAAATAGTTTTTGATTTGATCATTTGACAATGATATTCTTCTTCCATTAATAAAAGCAATCTCTATATTATTTGAAATCATATCAAAGGCATCACCTGATGAAATAAATAAAGTGGCGTCTTTCCCCTTTTCGATACTTCCTAAGCGATCATCAATACCCAATATTTTAGCGGCATTTAAAGTCACTGATGCTACACCTTTTTCATATTCTAAACCATAAGCGATAGCTGTTCCTACCATAAAGGGTAAATTTCTAGTTATCATTTGCTCCATGTCACCAGCATTTTGTATGCAAAAAAGAACCCCTTCTTTAGCAAGCATTCCAGGAAGTTTAAATGGAAGATGAATGTCGTCATGATCTCTTTTAGGTAACCCATGCACTCTAGTAAGCATGATACTTATGTTATTTTCTTTAAGTCTTTTAGCAACCATCCAAGAGTCATATCCACCAACAATACATAAATGAGCAATTTTGTATTTCTTTTTAAAGTTGATTATGTCTGAAATCTCTTTGATGTAGTTGGCGTGAACATATAGCTGTTTATCCCCATTGAAGATTCCTTTCATTGCCTCTAAACGAAGATCTGTTTCACCATCATTTGTTCCTTTTGAATAGGCAACAGATTGATTAAAATACTCCTCAACACTTTTAGTTGCAGAAGTGTAGCTATTATTAGAGCTTCCTTTTTTGTTCTTTTTAACAGGGATGTAATGAGGCCAATTCAAATGAATGCCTTCATCTTTTTTAATAATGGCATCTTCCCAATTCCAAGCGTCAAATTGAACAACTGATGAACTACCACTTATTATGCCTCCTCTAGGACATATTTGGCCAATTAATATTCCATTTGTTCTAATAGTAGGAGTGATCTTAGAGTCGGTGTTATAAGCAATAATTGTTCTAACATTAGGATTGTAGGCTCCTACTTCCCTATAGTCTCTGGTTGCTCTCACAGCTCCTATGTCTATAAGACCCAATGTTGAATTACAAGCTATAAATCCTGGATATACATGTTTGTTTTTTATATGTATAATAGTATCAAAAACAGTAGTATCAATTGTTTTGGTAAGCGCATTTTCCACCATTGTTATTTTTCCATTCTCTAGCCCTATGGCAGATCGTTTGATCATTTTTCCATTTCCTAGATGAGCTGTTCCATTTAGTAAAAGAATACTTTTAACTTGTTTCTCACCAGGAGTTTCTTGACCATGAGAAATTACACTTATAAAAAGCAATAAATATGTTATAGATCTAATCATTAATTTCCGTCATCATTTAAGGTGCCACAAACATGTATTTTTGGCTTATTTTCTTGTACTGATTGAACTTTTTTACCAGCTTTTTTGGCTTTTATCATATCAGCAATAATATCATTTCTAAGCTTTTGTAGCTCTTTATCTTTAATTGAATTATCAGCTGCATTATAATAAAGAATACCATCAATATATGTTTTTTCAACTTTCGAATAAACGGATAAAGGAGGGCCTGACCATATAACAAGGTCTGCATCTTTTCCTGTTTTTATGCTTCCTACTCGATCATCTAAATGTAAAAGCTTGGCTGGGTTGATAGTCACCATTTTTAGCGCATCTTCCTCTGTCATCCCTCCATACTTTATGCCTTTTGCCGCCTCTTGGTTTAGCCTTCTACCCATTTCTGCATCATCAGAATTTATAGCAGTTACTATTCCCATAGCATTTAGAAGAGAAGCATTGTGAGGGATAGCATCTTTTACCTCATATTTGTATGCCCACCAGTCAGAAAAACTCGAGCCCCCTACACCATGCGCTTTCATTTTATCTGCAACTTTATAACCTTCAAGAATATGAGTAAACGTATTGATTTTGAAACCCATAGAGTCAGCAACTTTCATTAACATATTGATCTCAGATTGCACATATGAATGGCAAGTGATAAACCTTTCTTTATTTAATATTTCTAAAAGAGTCTCCAGCTGGATATCTTTCCTTGGTTTTTCTATAGTAAATTTGTTCTTCTTTTTTGAATTGTAATAAGCAGTCCAATTGTTTTCATATTCTCGAGCCCTTAAAAATGCATCGTAGTATATTTGTTCGACACCCATTCTAGTTTGAGGAAATCTGATTACATTTCTATCTCCCCAATTAGACTGTTTTACATTTTCACCTAATGCAAATTTTATGAACTTAGAAGCATTTTCATATTTCATTCCTTCTGCATCTGCACCCCATCTTAATTTAATAATGGCACTTTGCCCACCAATAGGGTTGGCAGACCCATGTAGTAATTGTGAAGTTGTTACACCACCAGCTAGCTGGCGATAAATATTGATGTCATTTGGGTTAATTACATCATTTAACCTGACCTCTGCACTTATTGCATGAGATCCTTCATTTACACCCCTAGAAATTGCTATATGAGAGTGTTCGTCAATTAAACCAGCTGTTAAATGTTTTCCCGTTCCATCAATCATTATTGTTTCCTTGTCTACAACATCTAATATTTTGCCTATGTGTGCTATTTTCCCATCTCTAATTAGAACATCTGTATTTTTCAAGACCCCATCAATTTCAGAAGTCCAAATGGTAATATTTTTAATTAAAAATGGTTTAGATGCAGGAATTGAATCCCACCCATAAGAAGAAATAGGATATTTGAAGATGATTCCAGAAGTGTCTTTGATGATGCCATTATTTTTAATTTCATTTTTAACATCATCTTTTCTTATGGCCGTCCATTTAATCCAATTTCCATTTGGGTCTTTCCCGTTTCCATCCCATGAACCACTATTGTAATTGATGTTACCTGATAATCTATAAACCCCTTCATTAATTAAAAAAGAGAGATTGATTTTTTGACCTTCAATTTTTAATGTCACAGGCACTTTCTTTTTGGCTGTAAGCTTAAAAGGCTTGCCAGTAACATTATCTATTACAAGATCTCCCTGCTTATTAGTACTGTCAACTATAATATTATAATCAAGTTGAGCTTTA
>Ga0315326_10000320_pt1 | contig 22862 bp, 13 predicted proteins | sample M180m32315metaG_FD_203457 | JGI IMG/M metagenome (GOLD analysis project Ga0315326, IMG submission 203457) | Ammonia-oxidizing marine archaeal communities from Monterey Bay, California, United States - M1 80m 32315 | ecosystem: Environmental > Aquatic > Marine > Coastal | place: USA: California... | reverse complement strand
TGCGAAGGTTGCGACCTTTGATTCAGGAGAAGCAGGGATTCCTGGATATTTGTTCTCGGGTTTGCCACTTGTTGCAATTGCTGAAATGGTTGAATCAACTTCTGAAATATCCACAAGATGGCTGACAAGCCCAAGATCTGCTGCGGTTCGAGCATCCATGAAATTTCCAGCAAGAACCGCCCAGCGCGCTGCCGGAATGCCACAGATTCGTGCCGGGCGCTGTGTTCCTCCAAGCCCAGGGAAAATTCCTATGCTAGTTTCAGGGAAACGGAATTGCGTCTTGCGTGTACCAATTCGGTAATCACATGCCAAAGCGAGTTCTAGACCCCCACCAAGTGCCAATCCGGTAGTTAGGGCAATAGTAGTCTTACTAGACGATTCTAATTTGTTTAGAACCACATGACCATCTGCGGTGAAATCATAGATATCAGTGAATGAATCCGCACGTATTTTGTCAACAAAGAACTTGACATCTGCACCAGCTACGAATGCCTTGCCAGCTCCATCCAATACGATGGTGTGTACAGATTCATCTGCGTTTGCATTATCAAGAACCACTCCGAGTTGGCCGACGACTGTTTCATTGAGGGCATTCATTGCTTCGGGTCGGTTGATTGTCACAGTTGCAATACCATCACTGACACTGAGGTCGACATAGTTGAATTCGAAAGAAGCCTCTCGATTCCAGATTTCAGGAACTTGGAAATTTGCCAATTCGCAATAATCTTCTGCATATGCTTTTGCGCTGTCAATACCAATTCGGTTTGCAAGTTCAAATGGACCTCGAGCCCATCGCAGTCCAACCTTTGCACCGCGGTCTACATCCTCAATAGAACAGATTTCTTCATCGACAATTTGTCCTGCAACTGCGAAGATTTGACCAAGTAATCTGGTTTTGATTACTGTGGCTGCTTCATCAGAGCAATCGGTATCATCACCAATCTCCCACATATTTCCAGCTTCAACCATCTCTCGTAGATTTTCTGAGCCGACATAACGAGGTGTATCGAGTTGCTCTGCAAGATAATCTGTGGCATGTAGTGCGATTGGCGGACCGGTGAGATTCATCAATGCAAATGGGCCCATTCCGATTCTGAAAGCCTTCATTGCAACCGCATCGATTGCTGCAGCACTGGCTACGCCTTCTTGCAATAAGAGGCAAGCTTCGTTCAACCAAGGTACGAAGAAGCGGTTTACAACGAATCCAGGACGGTCCTTACACAGAATTACGACTTTACCGAGACCACGACAATATTGGACTGTTCTATCTATGGTTTCTTGAGAGGAATCCATGCCGGGAATTACTTCGACGAGGCGATTTTTTGCCGGGTGGTAGAAGAAGTGGAGCCCAACGAATCTATCAGGTCTACCACTTGCTGCAGCGAGGTCATTTACAGATAGTGAAGATGTGTTGGAGGCCAAGATTGTGTTTTCTCCACATACCTCGTTGAGGGTGTTGAAAACCGCGGTTTTGATGTCAAAGTCTTCGAATACCGCTTCAATGACTAAATCGGTGTCAGCAGCAGTATTTTCAGTTCCAATTACTCCAGTGATTCGACCATTGATCGCTTCTACCTGTTCTGGAGAAAATATTCTCCTCTCGACAGCTTCAGCGAGGAAATCTGCGATTATGCCTTGGCCTCGTTCAACCCATTGAGCCTCTCGGTCTACCATCTGGACATCGAATTCTTCCTGTGCGGTCTTCTGCGCAATACCGGAACCCATGTTTCCTGCGCCGATGATGGCCACGCTCTGAACAGGCTGCATGTTTGTGCCATCGGCATTACCTCCATGAAGTCAACGGCTGTAAATTTGAAAAAATATCTTGGCAATACAATACCGATATGCCTGTGAAATGAAATAGGTCCGTTGAGATGTACTTGCATGCGGGGCGTATTCTGGGTATGCCTCATCCTCCTCCTTTCTCTTCTACCGGGTGAATTAGTCGAAAGCGACGGGCTTGAGGAAATAGCATGGCCCGAGGGCTCAAATGCATACGATAACATGGTCAGTATGACTGAATTTGGGTATAGAAAAATCGATACTTCAGCCAATGAAAACAATAGGAATTGGATCGCTTCAGAATTGGAAGCGATGGGATATGAAGTCGAACGACAACCATTCACAACCAGCGAATGTTCAAATTGTGAAAATATAGTTGTAACAATACCAGGACATATCTCCGATGAGTGGATAGTTGTTGGAGCCCACCATGATGCGATTTGCTATTCTCCACCACCTCTTATCGGCATCACTTATGCCGGCTGCTCTTCATCAGGTGCATATGATGATGGAACAGGTTCAGGTTCTCTGCTCGAGTTAGCACGAGTTTTTGCTCAGTGGAATACTACTCCTGAGCACACTTGGAAATTAGCATGGTGGGATTACGAGGAATGGCAAGGTAGCGGTTCTTCCGAAGGAGGAGGTATGGGTAGCCTTCATTTTGTTCAAGAGCAGATTCCACCTGATGTTGAAGTCACTTACATCAATCTAGATATGTTTGCATTAAATTGGCCGGTCCCAACTCCGGCAGCCTCACAGGCAGGCGGATGCGATGAGGATTATTGGACGCTATACATGTTCACTTCTCCCGAAGAAGACTGGTCGTATTACGAAGAGAGAGGACTCGAGGTTACTGAAGATATGCGATTAAATGCGACTTCTCTTCAAAGTAAATTGAGAGATGCAAATACAGAATTAGAACACCCGACAGAATGGGTTAGGGTAATCGATGATACCAAGGGAAATTCCGACCACTACAATTTCATCATGGCAGGATATGCAGCAACATGGCTTAGAGGGCAACATCAGTACATTATGGAGGAAGGGGATTCCTGTGAACAAACTCCCAAACACGCCCAATCCGATTCGGTAACCACCCTCAACACTCTTGCGGGAGGTAGAGGTGGAGTTGAATCTGGACTTCAAACCGGTCTCGATGTCATTGCCACATTGGCAATGTGGGATAGAAACGCTTCTTCAATAGATGAAGAACCATTGGTAGAAGGTTATTCGGACGATGGAATACTATCGGGTACCCTTGTAATTTCAAGTAGTCTTATCGCCGCGATAATTCTGTTATTCATGCTATTACGGCGCCGAAATATTGAGGATTATAATGAATCATAAGCGGCTTTTAATCGCTCAGCCCATTTCTCAATACTGAATTCTTCAGCCCGTGCTTTGACCGCATCGGCTTCATCTTCAAGTTCGTCAATTGCCGCTCGCCACATTTCTACATCATCGTGTGGCAGAATATGTTGTTCAAGAGGGATTTCATTATGAGCGGGGGCATCTGCAACTAAAGCGATAGTTCCTGCAGCATATGCCTCAAGTGGAGGTAGGCCAAAACCTTCGGCGATCGAAGGGAATAGGAGTGCATCAGCGTGTTGTAGAGCGGCAATTTTCTCATCTGAATCTACTTGCCCGACCCAATTTAGTTTGCAATCGACCTCGTTTGCCAAAGCCTCGATGCTCCTTCGCGCATCAGGAGATGATTCTGCTCCTAACTTGTGTAAAGTGACATCGACGCCACCACATACTTCAACTGCAAATTCAACTCGTTTGCGAGGTTCTTCAGACCCAATTATCAGAAGATTAACCCCCTCACTGAACCATTCTGGTCGTTGCGTTTTCTTCTGATACTTGTTGAGGTCGATAGCATGAGGAACCCATGCGGTAGGAATTCCTGGGAATCTCATTTCACATTCCTCCTGAGTATATTTCGAGATGCAGATTAGTAGACTAGCCCTACGAATTCCTTCTTTCACCTTACGGATGTCTTTCTTCCGAATTAGCCCAGGCTTAAGTTCGCCCACCGCAACACCGTGACGAGTGCTTGGATAGAGGTGGAATAGGTCATGTACCGTGACTATTGATTTTCCATTCCTTGGAGTTAATCCGGCTTGTTCCTGATCGGTAATGTGGACAATATCGTGTGATCCCGTCAAACTTTCAACGACTTTAGGATGGGAATACCATCTTCGCCAAACCCTTCGCAGTGGGCTTGCTTGCAAATCATATTCAGCAATCTTCCCAAGTTTGTATCCTTCAACTCTAGCGTCGGTTAATCTCTCTACCAAGGCATCATGCGTACTTCCAAATCCACTGAATGGGGATAACTTCCCCCCCCTAGCGACAAGGATTTTTTTGGTCATTAAATCATCTCACTGTATTATTTTTAGATGCTTGATTGATTCTGCAATGCCAAGGTCATCGGGAAAGAACATTGTTGCTTCAGGTATTGGAATTGGGATAATTTCTCGTCCAACAAGAGCAACACGGCTTGGAGGAGAGTCATCGAGAACCCTTCTATCAACAAGTGGGGCCAGTGTGTTTGAGAAATCGAGAATATCCTGATGGAATGGCATATTTTCAGAGGTCAAGTTTTCACGGGAATTACCAACGTGAACATAGCCTTTACATTCGATGAAATCAGGGTCGGCTCTATTGTCGAGTGCAGCATATTGAGGAATATGCTCTTCATTCATATTTCGTCCTTTAATCAATGTATGACGGCATACAATACGAGTATCAAGGCTCGGGAGTAAATCGATAGTTTGTTCGAATTTATCCCAAGCTGCGGCATTCCATTTTGGTTTACAAATTTCATCAAAGACTTGCTTATTGGGTGCATCTACGGAGACATAGAGTTGAGTTGGTAAGGTATCGAGTTTTTCGATTACTTTTGGTAGGGTTCCATTGGTAACCAGCATAGTAGTCATTCCATGTGCATGGCATAATTCCATGTATTCTGAAAGGTGGTTGTAGAGAGTAGGTTCACCGTTAAGAGAAATTGCAACATGCTTAGGATTCTGCGCATCGAGGAATTTTTCACGTGGAACTTTCGGATTTCCGCCAAAGCCAGAAAGTAGTCGACGTTGTGCTTTAACCGAATCATAGAGCATATCCTTTGGGTCTTGGTCAGACAATTCCAATGTATCCATGTGAGGCTCTCTCCAGCAATATGTGCAGGCCAGGTTACATTGGTCGACAACCGGTGACATTTGCATGCAGTTATGACTGGCGATTCCGTAGAATCGGCCTTTGTAGCATTGACGATCTCTCAAGAGAGATTCCTTTGTCCAATGGCATATTTTGACCCCGCCGTGCTCACCAACGATATGGTAGCGTTGCTTTTGCAACTTGGCCTGAAGAACGGGGTCCATGCAGGTTTGCGACCTGTGTTGCTGTCTTCAACCCCACGCTTCAAGACTAAAACGGGTCTACGGCCACTATGGAGGCCAAAATCGAGTCATGGTATCCACACTTGTTGGGATACATACTCCCTATTCTAGCGATAGCTGGCCTGTACAAGGGAGGATGGTGGAATGCTACCGGATTTGTATTTGCAGTTGGAATAGGGCCCATTCTTGACCTCCTTTCACCAAATGGTGCACCTGCTCGCAAAGAAGGGTATTCACCCACGCCTTGGAATGCTCTTCTCGTCGGACACAGTCTATTCGCTATTCTAGCGATTTTAACCCTATTTTGGCGGGCTCAAATCGATGGACTAACCCTCCAGTTATTGATGGGCGCATATTCAGTTGGTGTTGTCACCGGAGTAAGTGGAATCGTGAATGCGCATGAGCAAGGCCATCGAAGAAAAGGCTCATTCTTGTGGAGGATGGCCCGATTGAATCTCCTTTGGGTCCTGTATCTCCATTTCACTACCGAACACAACCATGGACATCACCGTCACTATGCAACCGAGTTAGACCCAGCCTCTGCCCCTAAAGGAAGAGGATTGTGGACTCAAATTATCATGACACTTCCGTTGCAATTTATTTCTGCATACAAGGTTCATTCATCGAAGGGAAAAGGCTTCATCAACAATCCAATAATTCATGGATTATTCATCCAAGCAGCACTTGTTGGTGGATTGTGGTGGTACAACCCTGTGATGGCGCAGGTCTTCCTTATTCAAGCGATATTTGCCATCATTCTTCTGGAGTATGTGAATTACATGCAACATTATGGCCTACGTCGAGAAGTAGGTGAGCGTCATACAATGATGCATTCTTGGGAGAGTCGTAGTTTGTGGTCGCGTTGGACTCTACTCGAATTACCACTACATCCTTCACATCATTTGAAAGCGAGTACATCGTATCAGGACTTGGAAGTTCACGAAGGCTCTCCTCAACTTCCCAGCGGGTACTATGCATGCCTGTGGCTTGCGGTAATACCCCCACTATGGAAAGCGGTCATGGACCCTAGAATACCCGAGTAACTCATCTTTGATGAGTCAGTGGTAAGAAGGCATTAGCTGCTTTTTCACAAGCATTTGCAACATCGTCAAGTCGTTGCAGAACCCGGTACATGTGCATAGCTGCAAGAGCACTATCGTCGCCTTGGCTGAACACAATTGCAGCGGCCTTTCTTTCGACGACATCAGCTTCATGCTCGAGATAATTGACTTCTCTGATCAATTCCATTAGAACTAACATCTCTTTGCGAGCGAAACCGGAATGGCTCAAATTCTTGAGTTGTTCTACAGTATCTTCGTAGCGTGCAACGGTCTTTGCGACTGCTTCACCCATCGCAGCGAGTTGAGTTCGAGCTTCAGAATTGTCGAAGAGGGTTCGGAAGGAGAGTTGCTCTGCAACATTCTGGGCATAATCAGCAATTCTATCTTGTCGAGCAATCATTTGCATGAAGTTATCACGGCCAATTGTAATCCTGACTCCAGTGCCGATTTCCTCTCGCAAATCATTCTTGATATTGTCAGCCTCAAGTTCAGCCGCAATTGTAGCAGTGATTAAATCACTTGCATCTTTTCCAGTTGCGGCAGCCTTGACAGCATCGAGCATGCAGTCAACAGTTCTCTCGACAGCCTTTGCATGCAGGTGGAACATCTCGAATGGCTTTGGTTTGGTGACCTCTGCAATAGTAACGTCAACTGGTGCTTCGGTTACTTCTGCTTCATCCTCGAGTTCTTCATCAGCAGATTTTCGGGTTAATATGAATACAGTTGCACCCATTGCAAGGAGGGTGACAATTGCAACATTGGTGGTGCTTCCATTGAATAGAATGTAGAAGATTATCGCTCCTAATCCTGCGAAAGGAAGGCTCGCAACCCAACTTGCTGCAATCTTACCGAAGACTCGGAAATCAACTGAAGAAGCACCACCAGCAAGGCCGACACCTACTACTGCACCCACCAAGGTATGAGTAGTTGAGATTGGTACTGCTAAGAAAGGCATTGAGAAAATCAGAACAGTAGTCGCAGCACCAAATTCCGCAGCGAATCCGCGAGAGGGAGTGATGTGGGTGATTTTCTTACCAATAGTATCCATCACCTTGTATCCCCAGGTGGCAACACCGATCGTAATTCCAATTCCTCCTAAGAGTAGTAGTCCGATTGGGACACCGACTTGGTCCGGTGAAAGTGTACCTGATGCTGAAGTTGCTACATCCCAGATTGCAGCCATAGGACCGATAGCGTTAGCGACATCATTCGCACCGTGGGCGAATGCAACATAACAAGCGGTGATGATTTGAAGCCAAATGAAAACTCTCTCAACACCAGCATATCCCTCTTCCTTGAACTCGTATCGTTTCAGGACATACCAGAGGATTGAACTTGCAAAGCAACCTATTGCCAAAGCGACCAATAGGCTGTTGAGAGGTATCCAAGCACCATCTGCAAATGGATTGAAAGTGACTCCATCTTTAGGAGGAAGCCAATTTGCCTTGTCGATAATTCCAGCGCTGTCAAGGTTCTTGTAGAATCCTTTCAATCCCTTGAATTGAAGAGCGAGCCCAAGTACAAAGAATGTTGGAAGAGCAAGAAGAGGTGCAATTTTGCGTGTCCTTTCAACGGGGTTATCATGATTGAAGATCACCCTTCTGATGATAACGAAGGAGAGGTAGGCAAGTAATCCTCCAAGTAATGGAGAAGCGACCCAACTGACGACAATCTCTCCAACCTTTGGCCAGTTTACACTACTGGGCTGAATCCATAGACCCATTCCAATCACTCCACCTACGATACTGTGAGTTGTGGAGACTGGCAATCCGAACTTGGTAGCAATGGTAAGCCATATTGCAGCAGCGAGAAGAGCAGCCATAAATCCGTACATTATTTTCTGGCTGAGTTCTTGTGAGAAATCTTCTCCACCAAAATCGAGTACTCCTTTTCTGATGGTATCAGTAACATGACTACCAAAGAATACCGCACCTGCAAATTCGAATACAGCAGCTACGATAATTGCTCTACGTAATGTGAGCGCACCACTACCTACACTGGTCCCCATTGCATTTGCAACATCGTTTGCTCCAATGTTCCAAGCCATGTAGGCACAGACAAGAACCGCGACGCTGAGCAATAGCATGGTAGCAGGTTCCATGATTTGTTGCTGTGTCTGGAGGTATATCACCTGCAACCACGGTAATATATATAGAAGTAAATATTCGCAATTTTGAGAACAATGGCATTTGGTCCCGGAGAACAGGATGTCCGTAAAGTCCAACTGACAGGCGGTGCAACATATACACTCAGTTTGCCCAAGCCTTGGGTTGTTGCAAATGAATTGAGTCCGAGGGATGGAGTGAGAGTAGATTGGCGTCCCAGTGGTGCGCTTCGTCTTACTCCAATAGACATGCTCGACAAACAAATCAAGAGAGTAATTATCAATGCAAATTCACTTCCAGAAGATAGCCTTCACGATCATCTGATGGGAGCGTACATTTCTGGTGTGGATAAAATCAGAATTCATTTCAATGATGGTGATGGAAAGAAACACCGCAAAGAAATTCGAAGATTCTTGCGAAATACGAGGGGTTTCGAAACGATGTCTGAAGACGATAAACACACAGAGATTGTATGTTTAATCAATGCTTCAGAGATGCCCCTAAGCGCTAGTATCAACCGTATGTATCTACAATTATCATCCTTGATACGAGATATAATGTCGGTACTTGAGGGCGACGATATTGATTTGTTAGATGATTCTGAAGAAAGAGAATCAGAAGTTGACGCATTACTATATCTAATCGAAAGACAAGTTTGCATTGCCTTGGATTCACATCTAGTTGCAACTTCTCTAAAACTTGGTAGAAACCAAGCAGTCGAGCATTCAAACCTTGCCAGGTGCCTCGAGCGAATGATGGATCACGCATTACAAATCTCTCAAATGATACAAGAGTTCGATGGTGGAATCAAATTGAAAATTGATGAATCTCCAATTGCTCAAATTCCAATTTGGCAAGAATCAATTAAGCAATTGATGATCAATATTAGAACCCGAGATTCTCATGGAATTGAGAAAGCTCGACACGAACTTAAGAGAGCACAAAATGAATTAAAATCACACGAGGAAGGACTAATGGAAGGAAGGCGAACTGCCAGAACTCTGATTTTCGAAATTAGATTATCCGAGTCGATTCGTAGACTCTGTGCCTATTCGCGTGACTTCGGCGAAATACTACTCAACATCAAACTCTATGATGAGATAATTGTTGACCGTCAAAATGACTGATTATTGAAGATTATTTTCTGCCTTTTCTACTGCGATTCTTACTGCAATTGCAGTATCTGGGGTTACTGAAATAGAGGTAATTCCACATTCGATTAAGAAAGGTGGATATTCTTCTGGATGGTCTGAAGGAGCCTGCCCACAAATTCCAATTTCGATTCCCTTTTCATTGAAAGTTTCAATGGTTCTTCTAACCATCGTTTTCACTGCCGAAGACCTTGCATCAACTGGGTGTAAGTATCCTTCTAAGTCATCCCTACTCACTGCATATACCGTCTGTACGAGGTCATTGGTCCCAATCGAGCCACCATCGAGTTGCATTTCATCGATGAAACGATCCGCCTCAATGACATTGGAAGGTAATTCAACCATGATGAACAAAGGAACTCCGTCTTTAGACCCCAGATTTCTTTTCTCGAGGATGTTCTTTACGGCAACTCCTTCTTCAGGGGAACGACAGAAGGGTATCATCAACTGTAAATTGTCCAGACCCATATCGTGGCGCACACCTTGCAAGGCTACACATTCCATTTCGAAGGCTTGTGAAAATCGTGGGTCCACATATCGGCTAGCCCCTCTCCAAGCAATCATTGGGTTTTCCTCAATGGGCTCAAATATCACGCCACCGAGTAATTCTCTATACTCATTCGACTTGAAATCTGAAAGTCTTACTAAGACTGGTCTTGGATAAAAGGCAGCACATATCAGCCCTACGCCTTCTCTGAGTTCATCGATAAAGAGGGATTTAGGATTAGATGAATTTCTGCTCTTTTCGGAGATTGCTCGAATCAATTCCGCTCTATCTTTTCCATTTGTCCTCTCCAGGCCACGCCTGAATGGCAATAGGGAATTGGGGACTACTCCGGTTTCTGCATATTCGATTAAGGCATCATAATGTACCAATGCCATCGGATGAATTCCGACTTCAGCAGAGAGGATAAATTCGATTCTTGCTAGCCCTACTCCATCAACGGGTAGCATTGAATCAGCCAGCGCTTTAGTCGGGAAACCGACGTTTAATTTGATTTTAGTTTTGAGTTTTTGATCTGTATCTATTACAATCTCTTCAATCTCAAATGGCTGCTCACCCTTGAAGATTAAACCATCATCTCCTTCAGCGCAAGTGCCGGTTACCACCATGCCATCTTCGAGTATTTGCATGACATCTGTTGCCCCAACAATTGCAGGGATTCCGAATTCTCGAGCAATGATCGCAGCGTGGCTTGTTCTTCCGCCTTTACGGGTGATAATCAAGGAGGCCTGTTTCATCATTGGTTCCCAATCTGGAGTGGTCATATCGGTGACAAGGACATCACCTTCCTCGAATACTCGGTCCTCCCATTCCAGCGATTCAAGTTCAGTGCCTGTTGCCAACCTATCTCTCAAATTACGCTTACTGGAAATGACAGCTTCATAGTCCTGATATTGCCTGACCTTTCCACTACCTATTCTCTTTCCAACAGCTTGACCGGTTGCTAAAACCGACCCATTCGAACGCAACAGTTTTACTAATTTCGGGCTCATGTGATATCGTATTAGAACAGTACTTTTTTCCTTAGCATGTACTGTTTCAGGGCGAGCTTGCACAATGAAAATCTCTCCACTTAAGCCATCCTTTGCCCATTCGATATCCATCGGCCTGTCATAATGCTGCTCAATTATTAGAGCCATTTTTGCAAGTTCGAGAACCTCGGTGCGCTTCAATGAGAATGAAAGTTTATCTTCAAGGGAAACATCTACAGTTTTTGTTTCCGAATCTTCACTGTAAATCATTTTTTCTTCCTTGCCGCCAAGGTGACGCTGGACAATTGCTGGTAAGCCTTGTTCAAGCCCCTTCTTCCAAACTAGGAAACCATCTGGGCTGATGCTACCTTGCACGAGTAACTCTCCTAATCCGAATGAAGATGAGATATGAATTACACCAGAGTGTCCTGAATCTGGGTCAAGAGTAAACATTACCCCAGACGATGACAAATCCGACCTAACCATCTTCATCACTACAACTGCAAGCGATGCTTCAAGGGGATTCATTCCACGGTCTATCTGGTATGTAACCGCCCTTTCTGTAAACAGGCTAGCAACACATCTCTTCCAATTGAAAATCACGCTTCTGGGGCCGGTGATATTGAGATAGGAATCATATTGTCCTGCAAAAGAAGCATCGACTGAGTCTTCAACTGTAGCAGAAGAACGTACTGCAACATCGACACCAGGCCCATATTCATCACAGAGTAAGAGATAACCGCTCTCGATCTGTTCTTCGACATCTGAAGGTACTACGCTATTGAGAATCAGTGATCTTGCAAGAGAGGTTCTTGAATGCATTTCCAAATGGTCTGAAGTTTTTGCACCCTCAAAACACGCATGGATTGCACCTCGGAGTGTCTTTGCCTTCATCACCGAGTCTCTCAGCCCAGGCAAGCCCTCTGCTTCAGAAATACCACTCCATCGTGTAGAGTCAATTTCTGAGTCAACGAATTCAGCATATGCGTCAACCGTCACGGTGAATCCATTTGGAATTGGGATTCCTTTTTCTGTTAATGATGAATACATTTCGCCCAACGAGGCGCCCTTTCCACCAATTGTTCCAACATCACCCATGCCTGATTCTTCGAACCAAGCGAGGTAGTTTTTTTCGGCGCTTTGGCCATCAGAATGTGACGCCATTAGCCGTGACGAAAAGAGGGGAGTCTATGAAGAAGGCGCGGCGATTCGATGTGGATATTAAGTGTGAATTACTACACTCAATGGTGTTGGGAAAAACACTCGCTTTAGTAAATGCACCCAAAGTCCATTATAGTACCCGGTGTGTAAAGTAAAGTGAGGGAAAAGTATGGACCACGAACTCGACACTTGGGTCACCGAGATAATGGAGAAACAGCAATATCGAAACGGATTTAGTAATAATTTGTCTATTAGTCGCTGGGTTATAAACCTAGTATTCGGTTCTAAAAAGTAAGATTATACATGAAACCGAGTCCTTCAAAAGAGGCATGATTTAGCACCGATTGGGTCTGACCCAGTGGTGCTTTTTTGTCTCTTCTAAAAATTAGTGGATTGATGAAGGGGTTTGGCTCTGGTTCTAACAGGCTTGAAGTTCTAAAGGGCATCGACATGGAGATCTCACGTGGTGAGATGGTTGCCTTGATGGGACCATCGGGTTGCGGCAAATCTACGTTACTCAATATCATCGGAGGATTGTTGGCTGGAGATGAAGGTTCGATAGATCTAGATGGTAGACAATATGGGCTCAAGGGTCCAGCAAATGTTGTTGATATCCGCCGCGAAAAGGTAGGATGGATTTTCCAAGATTTTCATCTATTGGACCATCTAAATGCCCTTGACAATGTCGCAATAGCTCTCGAAATTTCTGGTGTACCTACTCTAGAGGCTGAAAAGAAAGCAGAGGCGGCGCTAATCAGAGTTGGCTTAGAAGATAGAATGGACCACATTCCCGACCAACTTTCAGGCGGACAGCAACAAAGAGTGGCTATTGCCCGCGCTATTGCTGGTGAAAGGCCAATACTGCTTGCAGATGAACCAACTGGAAACCTCGATATTAGCAGCGGTCAAGATATTATCAAATTATTCAAGGAATTATGTCGTGGTGAAGACCAGATTTCTATTCTAATGGTCACCCATGACCCAGATATTGCAAGTCAAGCAGATAGGATGTTATTGCTTAGGGATGGAACAGTTGCTGCAAGTGACATACGTACTGCTTGGGGCTTAGATGAAGAGGATGGTGAAGAGGAATGAGTAAGATTTCTGCTATGTCTCAAAAAGCTCGAAACCTGCCCGATAATCTCCGTCTAGCATCGATTGGTGCTTGGCGAGGAAGAGAACGTGGAATGGCGGTTTTTACTGGTGTTTTTCTTGCTAGTTTAGTTATTACAACTGTACTAGCATATGGGGTTGGTCTTTCTCAAGTATTCTTCCAAGAATCCCTTGAAGAGCAGATATTTGATGCTAAGATTGAATTTAAGAAGGCACCATCTGAGGGAACTTCTGGCTGGACAAATAACACCTCAACTATGGTTGGGGTTTGTGATGAATTGACCGCGATGGATGAGTTTTCCGACTGTACTGTAGTATTCGGTAAAAAGGGGCTGCATAGCGCACTTGATTTTGGAAATGAAGAGATTTTCAAATCGGTCCCATTGGTTCTTGAAGATATTAATTCAACAGATGAACAAGGTAATGGTTTGAAAAATTGGGAATCCACATCTTTCGAATATGAATATACTACAGGGCCTCCAGCCATCAATTTAAGAGCAATTTCTTTCTTGGGTCCCGGAGCATTTGATGAAGGTGTATTAGCAGACAGATTCTCTGAAAACATAATTTATGATATGGGTGAATGGTCTTCTCCAGAGGTTGTCGAGGAGAGGAGAGGAGTATTCTTACCATCTGATTTGGCTAGCGATGCTGGTGCTGCGGTAGGAGATAATATTGATAAATTGACTTTCTTGTATACTACAGGAAGTGCTGAACCTGGTGGATTGGATGAGGATAATTGTGATGGAGATATTTTTGTTAGTGCTGAAAATGGTTTCATGCATTGTCAAAAGCCCATGATAATTACAAATTTAACAGTTCTAGGAATCTATGAACCTTGGCAACAAGGCAACCCTGCTCTTACTGCAAATCCAATTTATACAACTTGGAAGGTATTAGAAGAAGAAGACAGAATCAAGTTGATGGATAATGATCACTTCTACCTAGGTGTCACAATAGACCGTTCTCTATTACCTACTACATCTACTGATGATGCTGCTGAATGGTTGGAAGGTTTGAGATCTGATGTAGAAGGACAATCATATGCTGGTGGCGAGATTGAAGTGTATTATGTTGATATCATCAGTGGAACTATTCTGTTCTTGAATATCTTCCTTGCATTAATTCAGACCTTTGACTACATCATCATGATTCCTATTGTAGTACTTTCACTATCAGTATTGGTTTATGGATTGATATTATCATTGGAACAAAGACGTAGAGAGATATCTATTCATCGAGTCATTGGTGCGACATCTAAAGGTTTACGCGGTATGATTCTAATGGAATTAGGCGTAATTTCATTTGTTGCTTGGTTGATTGGTTATCTGTTAGCTATGGCTGCTGTACCCGTAGTTTTGGCAAGTGTAGGATTCATGCAATTTAGTTCACTCGGATATAGTGTAGATCCTCGTTTAAGTTTAGGTTCGACTATATTCACCGCCTTAACCACATTAGGTCTTGCGCTAATATTTGGTAGATCGAAAGCTAAGGATTTCATGGAGATTGAAATAGATGAAGGCGTAAGTAGGGTTCAAATCAAGAATAAGCCGAAAGTTTGGCTACATTGGACCATGCTATTTATTGGAATGTTAGCCGTAATGGACACCTGGCTAGAGATGAATGGTAGTGAAGATGGACTTTACTCCAACTTCTTCCTCGAGGGATTATTCGGGATATTCGGGCCATTCTTCTTGTGGATTGGCGGTGCATTATTGCTTGGTAGAATAGGCGCTGCTGGACCCAAAATCATGCAGTTTTTCTTTGGCCGTTCCAGTCTATTATCAGATGTTAAGCGTGGCCTAAAAGGCAGTGGTTCAACTGAATCAGTAAACCGTTTAGCAGTAATTATGTTGCTCACATTATCGATTGTAACCTTGGCTGCAGTTCAAGGTTATACAGGCACTGTTGTAGATGAAAAGACAGCATCTGCAACTGTTGGTAGCGATTTACAGGTCGTTTCGATTGACAATCTCACCGCAGAACAAATCGAGTCGGCGATTGTAGAAATTAGTGGGGATGATATTACTGCAAATGCAGTAAGTGTACCTCTTGTTCTTTTGAAACCCGAAGATGGTGATTCTTTACCGGTTTATGTCTTGATGAATGAAACAGTAAATGTCATGGATTGGGATGCCCAAGCAGTACCTGGGGATTCTACAAGTGATGCATTGAAGGCTTACAGTGAAGGTGGATTTTCTGCAGGCGTAGACGCTGCATATGCGTTAGACCTGTGGGGTTCAGGTCGTGAAGGTGATAGTGATAGAGGAGATGAATTACTTTCAGCAAACGATGATAGAAGTGAAAACAAAACCCTAATTTGGGAAGAATATAATTTTAGTTTCGTTGAAGCAGATGATGGTGAAAATGAAAGTTTCTTTGAAACCATGCAGAATGCATTTGAAACATATGGTGAATCTACAATCACAGACCTCTCAGAGACTGACTTAAGCGGTCAAGATCTTTCCCAAAGAGATTTCAATTTGGCCGACCTTAGCGGTGCAAACCTTAGTGGTGCAAACCTTAGCGGTGCTAATTTATCACAGGCGTTATTAGTGGGTACTAATCTAAATGGTGCCAATTTAACAGGTGCAAATTTAACCAATGCAATAATCTGGGAATTCTCACCATCAATGGTTGGAACACAATTAGATGGAGCAAAGTTGACTGGTGCATGGGGAGAATTTACTCTAAACCAATCCAATATCTCAGACACAACAATTTGCCCCGATAATAGTTTAGGAAACGACACCTCTTGTATAGAAGGCCCAGCGCAAACACCTCCTCCATTGGCTGCAGCAGCTTTGTCATCAGGAGTCAAATTACAATATTCGATTATTGAGCATAATTCTACAATGCGCTATATTGGCACTCATGAGTTCATACCTGGTATTTCGACAGAGTTTATGGAAGGAAGCCTCATAATTGGCGAGACCTCATTTAGAGAATTAGTCGGAGACGATTATGTTGACAATTTGACTACTACAACTTGGATTGTTCGTGTTGAAGGTGTTAGTGGAGATGATCTTTCAGCACTCCGTGCTAATATTGAAGCAGACTCCCGATTCGATAGTGCTCAAGACTGGGAAACCGCTCATGAGTTGGTAGAGAGAAATGGCGGACTAATTTTTGGTACTCCCGGGTTACTGAGTTTACAATTCGTAGTCGCTAGTATCGCTGCTGTTGCTTCTGCTTTCGTATTCCTTTCACTAGTTCTTAATCAGCGTCAAAAGGAATTAGCAGTATTACAAGCGATTGGGGCAAGCCCTAACCAAATTATCAGATTGGTATTATTCGAGATTCTGTCAATCGTCATAGTATCGATGGCATTAGGCATGTTCTTGGGAATGGGATTAGCATTATCCTTCAATGGATTATTCGATGTATTCGGATATATTTTCCAGTTATTCGGTGGTTCAAGTACGCCGATTGGACGTGAATTAGTGTGGCCATGGACTCAGTTAGGAATCGTCGCTTTGGCGGTGTTCTCTGCTGTTGTATTCGCACTATTATTGACAACACGCAAAGCACTGCGTTCAGATTTGTCTAGTGTGCTAAAGGGGGAGTGAATATGGTTGAAAATAAGGACTCAATCCTAAGTGCAAATGCACTTTATCATGTTTATACTTCTAAGGCAGAAGACGGCAACGTAGTCGCTTTACGAGGCTTGCATGTCGATGTAAAGAAAGGAGAGGCTGTAGCCGTAGTAGGGCCTTCGGGCTCGGGTAAATCTACATTGTTGAAGTGCCTTGGTGGATTGATGAAACCAAGCGCTGGTAATGTTTCACTAGATGGTAAAAATATGACTAGACTAACCGGACAAGAATTGGTTGAACTGCGTCAAAAGACGGTATCCTTCATCTTCCAAGAAGGTAATCTATTGCCACATCTTTCTGCAAGAGACAATATCGCTCAGCCGCTACGCAATCAGGGAGTTTCTCCAAAGATTGCACTGAAGGCTGCTGATGAAATGATGGAGAGATTAGGAATACTTCCCAGAGCAAAGGCGGTTCCAGCAAAACTCAGTGGTGGAGAACAACAAAGAGTTGCAATTGCCCGTGCTTTAATCACCAATCCACGATTGATTCTAGCCGATGAGCCAACAGGTGCTCTCGACCCAATTACTTCTAGAGAAGTGCTAAAATTATTCAAGGAATTACACCAAGACGATGGAGTTTCATTCCTGATTGTTACCCACTCAAAGGAAGTAGCAGCATTCGCTAATCGCTCTCTTGAACTCCGTGATGGACGATTTGTTGCAGAACACGGCGATGATGTTGAGATTACAAATCTCAGTAAGGGCCGAGAACTACTCGTCGACGAAATGGGAATGGTAACATTCCCACCAGACTTGCTCACAAGGATGGGTGGACCAGGTCGATATTCGGTTGATGATGTCTCAAGTGGTGCTTTGAAATTAGTTGGAGAATCGGTTTCTGATATCGGAGAAATGGTACTTGCTACCAAGTGCCCTGCTTGCAAGTTCGACTATGAGTCGAGCGATGAGCAAGAGTGTCCGTCATGTGGTTCAAGCAGGCCAATGGTCGAAGCTTGAACAGAGCATCTGACGGGTTAATTTGGAATTCCAAATGTTCAAAAGGAAGGACATAAATCTAATTTTATGACTGAAATTAAGACAGTTCCAGCAACCGAAGAAAGTCTGATTGTACAAAATGATACACACGGATTTGATCAGAATCCAAATACAGAACCCCCGGTAATGCATGATGTATTGATCGATGGCCAGCCAGCGAAAGCTGGAGTGGGATCCTTTGGAGCATACAGTACACGGATAGTATTGTTATTCGACCCACCTCATCCAGAATGGGGAGATGAATTTGCTACCAAGTATTTCATTTTCGATGAAAAAAACCCAGGCGTATTAAATTGGGGACATGATGGAAAAAGTTTCCAAATTGAAAAGATAGCAGAATAATCTCTATGAGACTACCTTTTCAAGAACATTCACATGTAAACAGCGCTTGGGCTTGCTAAGTAGAGAACTAGATTCTCAGTGTGGTGTTGTAATGTCCGATGAATTTAGCGGTTGGGACCCTGGAAGACCAGGCCATGACCTCCTAGATATTCTGAAGGACGAAATCCGTACAAAAGGGCAACCAAGCGCTGAAAGAGTGCGTGAAATTGCCAATATCACCGGAACAACTGCGGCAAAAGTACGCGGTGTAATCGGATATTATACCGAATTAAAGCCTGATAATTCCACTGTTCGAGTCTGTATGGGTGAATCTTGTAGAGCTCGCGGTTCAGAATTGGTCGCAGAATTTCTTGCAAAAGAAGGCGACACCGTAGGGATATTGCATTGTGCAGGTTTGTGCACTAGTGGTCCTGCAGTTTTGCGTGATGAGACGATTGTTCCAATGGGTAGCACAGGTACTGGGCTGCAATTATTCGTTAGCATGGACAGTATTAGCCAGAAATTAGGTTCAGAGGAAGTCGTGCAATCACTAATTCAAGAATTAGATGAGAATGTGTCAATCACTCGAACTGGCAGTAGAGGATTATTCCACCTTGAGCCAATGGTCGAAGTTGATATCGACGGCACTCGTCATGCATTTGGGCCAATCCAGTCCGGAGATGTATCCTCTTTGGTGAGTGCGATTACCAATGGTTCTGCAAGTGAGCATCCCGCAGCCCTTGGCCCAATTGATTCACTTCCAGGATTGAGTTCTCAAACTCGATTTGCCTTGGCAAGAATGGGAGTAGGAAACCCACTTGACCTCGAGGCACAGCAAGACCAAGGTGCATATTCAGGTTTGAATAAAGCAAGAGATGGTGGGGCTGAATTCGTATTACAAGAACTCGAAACAGCAGGTCTCCGCGGAAGAGGCGGTGCTGGATTCCCTACACATTTCAAATGGAAATCAGCGATGGAACAAGGCGATCCAGTCAAGCACGTCGTTGCTAATGCAGACGAAGGAGACGCCGGCACTTTCATCGACAGGATGTTGATGGAAGGAGACCCACATTCACTGATTGAGGGAATGCTGATTTGTGCAGAAACGATTGGCGCATCACAAGGCTGGGTCTACTTACGAAGTGAATATCCTCAAGCAAAGAGAATTTTGCAATCCGCAATAGATAGCGCTCGAGATGCAGGTATTCTGGGCGAGAATTTTGATATCACAATCGCCCTTGGTGCTGGCTCATATGTTTGCGGCGAGGAAACCGCATTACTCGAGAGCCTAGAAGGACGTAGAGGCGAGGTAAGAGCACGACCACCTTATCCAACAGAACAGGGATTATTTGGTCATCCAACAATCGTGAATAATGTTCTGACATTTTCAATGGCTGCAGCAATTATGCGTGAAGGCGGCAGTGTGGTTGGAAGTATTGGAACGGAGCGGAGTAAGGGCACAGTAGTTGCTCAGATTTCTGGCGATGTAGGAATACCAACTTGCGTAGAGGTACCATTTGGCAGCAGTGTTGCAGACCTATTCAGGGACCATTCATCGCTCGATGAAGTCGTTGCAGTACAGGTAGGAGGACCTCTTGGTGGCGTCTTTGCCGCCGAAGAATTAGAAAATATTGAACTCTCATTTGAAGGGCTATCTGCTGCAGACGGCTTACTTGGCCACGGTGGTTTTGTTTGCTATGGCAATAAGTTCAATCCGCGTTCCGAAGTTCTTGGTTGGATGCGTTTCTTCCGTGACGAGAGTTGTGGTAAGTGTACACCGTGCCGAATTGGTACTCAAAGAGCTCTCGAATTGCTTCAAAGGATTGGAACTGATTCGGAAAAAGAGGGTGACCGCACCTTATTGGCAGATCTCGATGAAGTAATGACTGAAACATCATTATGTGCACTTGGAGGCCTTGCAATGAATCCAGTGCGCTCTACAATGAAACGCTGGCCAGCCTCTTTCGGAGGTGAAAATAATGAGTGAATTCTCAGTAACTATCGATGGTCAAGAGTTCTCAGGCCAACCTGGTCAAACTATCATGGAGGTTGCCAGAGATAATGGCATCAATATTCCAAGCCTTTGCGATTCACCATATCTCGACTCATTTGGTTCGTGTAGAATGTGTATTGTAGAAATTGATGGTCGCCGAGGAACTCCTTCCTCATGTACAACTCCAGCCGATAATGGCATGGTAGTTTCGACGGTTTCCGATAAATTGTGGAGATTGAGAAAGGGAATCACTGAACTCTATGTTAGCGAGCATCCTCTCGATTGTTTAACCTGCACTGCAAATGGCGATTGCGAATTGCAAGATGTAGCTGCAGATGTTGGATTGAGGGAATTACGTTATGATAACGAACCCGCATGTGAGACCATTCCAATCGATGAATCAAATCCCTTTTTCACCTTCGATGCAAGTAAGTGCATCGTATGTTCACGCTGCATTAGGGCGTGTGACGAAACACAAGTTACCCACGCTCTTTCCATTGATGGACGTGGCTTTGATAGCCGAATTATCGCAGGTGTGGACGAGTCATTCATGGACTCGGATTGCGTATCCTGTGGTGCTTGTGTGAACGAGTGCCCGGTTGGTGCGCTTGAAGACCGTGTTGAGCGTTCATCTGGAACTCCTGACAAGTGGGTACGAACTACCTGTGCTTTCTGTGGTGTCGGCTGCCAATTCGATGCTGGAATCAAGGGCGGAAAATTGGTGACAATGGTTCCAGTAGCAGATTCTCCCGTTAACCAAGGTCATGCATGTGTAAAGGGTCGATTCGCATCGGCATATATTCACCACGCAGACCGATTAAAATACCCAATGATCCGAGAATCTATCGATGATGAATTCCGTCAAGTTTCCTGGGATGAAGTCTATTCATTCATAGCACAGCGCTGGAATCAAATCAAGGCCGAATCTGGCCCGCACGCTATCGGTTCGATCACTTCTTCACGTTCAACAAATGAATTGAATTACCTTGGCTCGAAACTAATGCGCGCAGTTATTGGAACCAATAATATCGATAATTGCGCAAGAGTTTGCCATTCTGCTACCGTAAAGGGAATGATGACTGTCTTTGGTGCAGGAGCTGGAACAAATAGTCTGGATGACATCGACCATACAGATTTGCTATTGGCATCTGGCTGCAATCCTATGCACGGTCATCCAGTAACTGGCTCACGTATTCGTCGTGCACGTATGCGTGGAATGAAGTTGATAGTCGCAGACCCTAAGGCTACTGAAATTGCTAAAATGGCAGATATTCACTTGCAATTACGTCCCGGAACCAATGTTGCACTCTACCAGGGCTTGGCTCATATTATCCTGCGAGAGAATATGCAAGCAGATGTAGAATGGCTCAATACACGAACAGAAAATCTCGAGCCTTTCAAGGCAATGGTACAGGACATGACTCCTGAAGTCTGCTCTGAAATTACTACTGTGCCTGTGGAGACCTTAGAAGCAGCAGCGATTTTCTATGCATCTGTACCTTCAGCAATGTCGGTTCACGGCCTTGGAATGACAGAGCATAGCCATGGCTCGGAAGGAGTAATGGCACTCTCAAGTCTTGCACTTCTTACTGGAAACGTGGGACGCAAAGGCACTGGAATCAATCCTCTGCGTGGACAAAACAATGTTCAGGGCTCTTGTGATATGGGTGCATTACCGAATGTTTACACTAATTATCAATCGGTTTCAGACCCTGAAAACCGTGCAGCATTTTCCAAGGTTTGGGGAGTAAAAGCACCGGAAGAGCCGGGGCTAACATATCCTGAAATGCTTCGACAAGTCGAGTCCGGAAATGTTCGTTCACTATACTTGATAGGTTCAGATATTGCTCACACAGATCCGGATAACCTAGCGGTGATAAAGGCCCTCAGTGGCCTTGATTTACTAATTGTTCAAGATATTTTCATGTGCGAAACAGCAAAACTTGCACACGTGATTCTCCCAGCCGCTTCCTTCCTTGAATCAGATGGAACATATACCAACGGAGAGCGCCGAATTCAGCGAGTCAGAAAGGCGGTTGAGCCACCAGGTCAGGCCAAACAAGATTGGATAATCGTATCCGAATTGGCAGAAGCACTTGGGCACCCAATCATTTCATCAAATGATGTGTCAGATATTTGGGATGAATTAGCGAGCCTGACTCCAAATTTCAGAGGAATTGATTACGCTAATCTCGAAGATTCAGAAGCGGTACAGTGGCCAAAGCCGACAGCAGACCACCCCGGTACAAGCGTAATGCACATCGACGAATTTTCACGTGGATTAGGTAATTTCGCAGCACCAGATTATGCTGAACCCAATGAGCAAGCATCGGATGAGTATCCGTTTATCCTAGTCACAGGAAGAAATCTCTTCCACTATAATGCTGGAACTCAAACTCGTCGAACAGGGCTAACCGAATTCCGTGGTACCGATCTATTGGAGATGCATCCAGTAGATGCTAGTGCTATGGGAATTAGCGATGGCGATACCGTCTGGTTATCGAGTCCACGTAACCGTGTTGAGATGCAAGTTGAAGTCACAAATAATGTGCGAAAAGGCAACCTATTCACGACCTTCCATTTCCCAGATATCGGGGTAAATACTGTATTGAGTGCTTCAGCAGATGGATATACGCACTGTCCTGAGTACAAGGTTCAAGCTGTTGCAATCGAAGTACAGTGAGCCTGCTCAATGGGTAGC
>Ga0315326_10000317_pt1 | contig 23046 bp, 28 predicted proteins | sample M180m32315metaG_FD_203457 | JGI IMG/M metagenome (GOLD analysis project Ga0315326, IMG submission 203457) | Ammonia-oxidizing marine archaeal communities from Monterey Bay, California, United States - M1 80m 32315 | ecosystem: Environmental > Aquatic > Marine > Coastal | place: USA: California... | reverse complement strand
ATTTTGAAATAGGAAAAATGTGTATGGACGATTCAATGCCTAAAAATTCTGAATCACAATTACTTTCTTTATCTATTAAATGGTTAAGAGAAAATACAGATATTAAATATCTTTTTACATGGGCTGACGGATTAGTAGGAAAACCTGGTTATGTTTATCAAGCAGCTAACTTTCTTTATGGTGGCTTCTCTATGACAGATACTTATGTATCAGAGAATGGAGAGAAAATACACCCAAGAACTATACAAGGTATATTACCAAATGAAGATGGTTTAAAGTATGGACATAGACCTAATCCTCAACAATTAGTAGAACTTAAATTGAGTAGAGTTAAAGGTAAACAATTCAGATACATTTATCCTATGTCGAAAAAAGATAGAAAGTATTTGAAAAAATCAACAGTTAAATGGGATTTGAATCACCCTAAACATTCTGATTTAGAGTGGAAAATAAAACTACCAGGCAAAAAAGATTATACACAAACTAAAAAGATGCCATTTGATTTAACAAAAGATATGGAATATAACAAAAAGAATATTCAGTCTTATAAAAGTGAATCAAATTTAAATACTTTTTTTAATTAATCATGTGGGAATTTAGACATTTAAAAATGCCAGACTTGAAACCGCAGGAACACTTTTGTTATAATAGTAATATGATGAAAAAAGATATGAAAATAAGACAAATATTCTTAGACATGGACGGTGTTTTGACTGATTTTGAGTCAAAAATAACAGAAATGTTAGGTGAAAAAGTTTGGAATACTGATGCAGGTCATGCAGTTTATGACGCTCATAAAAGGGAGTTAACATCTAAGCATATGTTTAGAAAGATGGACCCTTTACCAGATGCATGGAAATTAACTGATTGGTGTATAAATTCTGGTATTCATACTGAAATATTAACTGCAGCAGGAACTGTTAATAGAGAACTTGTTGTTAGAGATAAAATTGAATGGATTAGAGAACATATAAACCCCTATTGGACAGTTATACCCACATTCAAAGGTAGTCAAAAAGCGGCGTTTGCTCACAAAAAAGCAGTATTGATTGACGATAGAGATAAAAATATTGATTGTTGGGTAGATGCTGGTGGTATCGGAATACTACATACTACTGCAGACAATACAATTAAACAGTTAAATGAACTTATCGCAGAATAAAGATAAGGGTGTTATTAAAAGTAAATCCCTAGTCGATCTTCTCAACAAAAAGGTTGAATTGAAGAAAGAACTTATTCGCCTAAAGAAACAGAAAGAACAACCAAAGAAACAAGAACTATTAGTAGAATCAATCGCAATGATTGATGAATTTCTCAGTAAGCACAAAATTCAAAAATAGTATTAACATAAATACTGTTTATGAAATCATTCTTACAAACAATCCAAGAAGAATCAGTAGAAGACAAATTAGATAAACTTGGCCATAGTGTTAAGTTATCTTCTAAGAAATTGGCGATGCTTAAAGGAGATTCTAGTGAATATGAATACTTTGATTTAGAAGATTGGCTACAATTTCCTTTCCCTAGAAATTCTTCTGAGGAAACTAAAAAAGAAATACAACATTTGATTTCTTTAGGTCAATTTAGAACTGATTGGCAAAATGAAATGATAATGTATGATATTAAAGTTATTCAACCATTTAAAGATTATCTATCAAGCCATAATATTGACGATATTGATTGGGATAGAATAAAAAGAATGAAAGAACATTCAGATCCTATAATCCTATCACTTAAAAGACACTACAATAGACCTAGACCAAAAGAACTAGCTGAAAAATTGGGATTACCATTAGATAACTTTCCATTAAAAACAGCGGGTTCACCTTCATATCCATCAGGCCACGCAACACAAGGAACACTAATATCATTATTAGTTGCTGATGAAGCTCCATTAGAATACAGAAAAGATATTTTAGATATTGGTAAAAGAATTGGTGAGAGTAGACAAATCGCCGGAGCACATTATCCAACTGATACAGCGTTTGGTGTTCGTTTAGCTAAAGCATTATATAATTACTCAAAATCAAGTATGGAACCTGATTTAAAATTAGAATCAATACTTAAAGAAGAAGAAGAAGTTCAAATGACTATTGATGATTATCTTCCACCTTCAAATGAAAATACTGCTAGAACCGCTATTTTTGAAGGTGCCGCTCTATGGGGAATGGTTGGTAGTAACATAATAAGTGAATCAGAATGGAAGAACGCGCCAATGGGTAAGAAAGGAAAAGCCGTTAAATATAATGATCTTTCAATAACAACAATGGGTCAATGGTATCAAGAAGCATATTTAGATATAGGTGGTGATCCAGATATTTGGAATAACTTCTGCAACAAGTTGGGTGGACATATAACTAATCTAGACGGTGTTAGTTCATCTAGTAAATTTATTTGGGATTCAATAGAAGATTATTATGCAGCTGCACCTAAAACTTGGCAAGTACCAGTAGCTGGTAAAAAGAATACTGCTGATTGTGTTATCATAACAAAGGGCACACCGAAAACACTAATATCAAAATTGAAAGAATTAAAGAAATTATCAGAAGAAGAACAAGTTAAAAGAACAGTCTCAGATGGTTCAAAAATAACACTTGATGGTGAGATTATATTCTATCAAGTATCATTGAAAAAAGACGCAGCACCTGGTGAAGCACGAGCGGGTAAATGGACTCAACTAGCAGGTAAAGATTTAGACAGAACAGGGATGCCAGGTAAATTGAGAACAGTCGCAGCTGCACAGCAAACTATAGGTGAAATTATTAACCCTACATTCACTTATGATCCTTCTGAATTTCTAGAAGAAGGTATGTTCGGTAATCTCATAGATAAAATTAAAGATAAAGTTGGTGGGTTTGTAAAAAAAGTAAAAACAGTATTTAAGAAAATTGTAAAGTTTATTACCTCTAAAGCTAAAAAATTAACAGACGCTATCATAAAGAAAGATAAAAAAGTTAAAGCAGCACAGGGTCTTGTTAAAGAAATGGCTTCATTGAAGATGCCATTAAAAGAAGAAATGTTAAATGAATTTATTTTCAGAGCTGCTAGAAAAGGTAAACCGTTAGTATACAATAATAACTTATACGGTCATGTTCAAGATTTTAAAGATAGTTTAGGTGAAATTGAAAGAACTTTTAAACAGATTCAAACAAATGTAGATTTATTAAATAAGTCTAAAGTCAGAAAGTTTAATCCTATAATATACAATGAAGGGAAAGAAGCTCTACAGATGGCAGATGATTTAAAACAATTAGATAAATTATTTAAGTTACCAAAACCCGAAAAAGGTGATGAAATTACATTAGATTCAGAGTTGTATTCAATGTTTTGGGTAGTTCTTAATGTTACTTCTAATTGGATAGGATATGTTTATCTTAATAACATACTAAAACAAGTTAAAGAGAAAATGGATAGTTATGAAAATTTAGAATATGGATTGTCAGATGCTGTATTAAGTATGTCTGGAGATGTTAGTGCAGAAGCTAAGTTTGGCAATACAGCGTTACCACTTGTAATTGTTAAAGGTGGAGGTGTTATAGATCATTTAGGAAAAAGAGATAATTATTCAGCTGATGTGGCCACTAAACTAAAGAGAGAAGAAGTTTACGAAGCTAACTGGCCAATCATGGAAATCAAAATCAATCGAGTAGGTAAAACAGGAGCATTACATAATGCAATAACTATATTTTTACTTGAAAACATAGAAATAGATGGAAAGAATGTTACACCAATATACGGTTCATCAGGATTTAATTCTAAATCAGGATCTAAATTCTCTACTGCCGTTGAAGTAAATACACAAAGAAAGGGTTATAAAGGATAATGGAATTTTTAACAGAAGCAGCCGGTAAAAATTTACACTTAGAACATTTAGAAGACGAGATTCTAAATTTTGGTATTGCTGGTGGTCGTAGTTCTATAAACTTTCTTAGAGCATTAAGAGATATGTTCGCTAGTAGTTCAAAGAAAAAATTAAATGTTACAGTCAAATGGGATGGAGCTCCAGCTGTATTCGCCGGACCACACCCTGAAACAGGAAAATTCTTTGTAGCCACAAAAAGTTTATTCAGGAAAAGGAAAGCAGACACGGCATATTATCATACAGATGAAGATATTGATAATGATAAGAGTGGTGAACTAGCAGCAAAACTTAAAGTATCATTAGCAGAGTTTAGTAAACTTGGTATGAAAGAAATACTTCAAGGTGATTTAATGTTTACAGATGATGTAGATACTACAGACATTGATGGTGTATCACATTATACATTTCAACCAAATACGATTATGTATGCTGTCCCTGTAGATTCAAAGATCGGTAGAGAAATTAATAGTGCTAATATTGGTGTTGTATGGCATACAACATATAAGGGTGATTCAATAGAAAATTTAAAAGCAACTTTTGGTGCTAAGATACCAGGTAGTTCATCTAATGTATGGCAAGATGATGCAACATTTAAAGATGTATCCGGAAGAGCAACCTTTACAGCAAAAGATACAATTGCAGTAACTAAAGTATTGTCTAACGCAGGCAAGAAATTCGGAAAAATAAATTCAGGAAAGTTCAATGCATTTCTTAGATGGCAAGATAAAATTCCACCTGGAGCTGGGTTTAAAACTTATCTAAATACATATACAAGAGCAGGTAAATCACTACCAGCTTCGGGTAATGTAGTTCAGATGTATTTTAAACATTTTAATGACTGGTGGATAAAGAATAAAGGTGATACACCGACATCTAAACAGAATTTAAAAATGCATTTGGCAGAGATAAGAAAGGCGACATCAACATTAAAAGAAGTAGTTGACTTCATTAAGTATATGATAGAGGCCAAATTAATGTTATTAAATCAACTTGATTCAGCTAAGGGTTTAGCGAAGACTTTTGTTAAGACTCCTAACGGCCTTAAAGTTGTTAATCCTGAAGGATATGTGGCTATTGATAAATCAGGTGGAGCTGTTAAAATAGTAGATAAGTTAGAGTTTAGTTTTAATAACTTTACTGTAGCTAAGAATTGGGACAAGTAATGAGTATAAAAAAAGATAGAGATAACTTTTTAAAATTAGCTGTCAAAGGTTTTGACAACATGATAAAAGATGTTAATAAACTTAACGATATAGATTTGTTTAAGTTAGCCAAAAGAGCTCGTATATTTGCTAAGAGAGGTTATAAAGATTTTAAAAAATGGTTTGATACTTTAACATATCCAGATAAATTAGTATTAGCAGGTGAACTTGCTTGGTATACTAAACAAAAAGACAAGACTATAGAGAAGATGTTAGATTTCAAATTCGAAGAACTTGAATTAAAATCATTCAATCAAATAACAGAAGGAACAGATAAAGGAGTTACATTTAGTTTTGGTAGATTCAATCCACCAACTGTTGGACACATGAAGTTAGCCGCAAAGATGAAAGCAATTTCTAAAGGACATGATGTAAAAATATACACTTCTCATACAACAGATAAGACAAAGAATCCTTTAACAAACGCACAGATTCGTAAGTTTATGAATCCTATGTTACCAAGAGGTATCAATGTATCTTCAACTACTGCAAGAACAGTTTTTGATGTAGTTGTAGATTTATATGATGATGGATATAGAATGATACAAATGGTTGTTGGTTCAGATAGAATTAGAGAATTTGATAATTTGTTAAAGAAATATAATGGTGTTAAAGCGAGACATGGATATTATAATTTCAAAAGTATTAGTGTTATATCTGCTGGAGAAAGAGATCCAGATGCAGAAGGTGATGTAGGTATGTCAGCCTCTAAAATGAGACAAATGGCAAGTCTAAGTCAAGAAAAAGAATTTATTGATGCATTACCAAAAAGATATAGACTTGGTAAACAATTATACAAAGCTGTTCAAAAAGGTATGGGAATAACAGAAGATTTTCCAGACTTTATGTATGAGATATATGATACTTCTAAACATGAGTGGGGGACAGACGAAGGTAGAGAGTATGCACAGATATCTACTCCTTATGAACCCATTGTTAAGTGGGTAAAGAACTCAGTTAAAGAAGCAGAAGACTTACCAAAAGAAGTTTTAAAATATAAAGAAAAGATGTATAAAGAACTTAAAAAAGAACGAGAAAATTTTATAAAACAATATGGTGACAAGGCTGATTCAATCATGCACGGAACAGCAATGCAAATGGCAAAGAGGAAATATGGAATCGATTCTTAATTATAAGGAAGAAGACTTAGTATTAGACTTAGACGAGGGTGTAAATGATCCCGGAATATTCAAAGCTATTATTTTAGCAGGTGGACCAGGTAGTGGTAAATCTTATGTTGCAAAGAAACTAGGACTTAAAACTCTTGGATTAGTAGTTGTTAATTCAGATCAGTATTTTGAACTGTTGATGAAACGAAAAGGTCTATCATTAAAGATGCCAGAGAACGAAACAGAAGATAGAGAAGTGGCCAGAATGGCTGCTAAGGGTTTAACTGATAAACGATACAAGTCATTGATTGATGCAAGAATGGGTATTATAATTGATTCAACATCAGGTGATCAAGGTAAAACATTTAGAATGTATAGAGAATTAAAATCAGCTGGATATGATGTAAAATCTATATTCATACAAACAGATTTAGATGTAGCATTACAGAGAAACAATGAAAGAGCTAGAACTATACCACCAAGAGTAGTAGAACAATCACATAAATCCGCACAGACTGTTAAAAAGTTATTACAGAAAAAAATGGGTAGAGATTATCATGAGATAGTAAATAATGGTGGTTCGATAGATATTAGTGTGGCGGGTAAGTTGACAACATGGTCTAAAAAACCTAATGCATCAGCTCTAGAGTGGATAGCAGCTGTTAAAAGAGGTATGGATTCGTCAGTAAAAGAGGATATAAATACTAGTATAATGGACTCATTTAAAGAATACATTGAAATGCAAGAAGCATTAAACATGCAACAGAGACTAGCAAGAGGTAGAGTTGCTAAAAGGACTGCTAAGAAAAGAGCACGATCAGCAAAGAAAAAGGCAATGAGAATGAAAGGACCTGATGATATGTTAAAGAAAGCAGGTATGATGGCTAGAAATAAAGTAGCTATGAAATTGTCTGGAGGGATACCTTTGAGTCAATTAACAATTTCACAAAAAGTTCAGTTAGGTAAAAAATTAGACAAGAAGAAAGCCGCAATTGCTAAATTAACTAAGAAATTATTACCAGGTGCAAAGAAAGCTGAACGAGATAGAATAGGTAAATTAAGAGGTAAGTAATGACAATCGCATCAACTAATGTAGGTTTTTCAACCATAGCAGCCGAGAAAGGAATAGGTAATAGTAATTTATCTTTATCAACTTTAGCTGGTGCACAGATGAAATTACCTTTCCCTACTGATTCAAGTTCAACTAGTTCAGAGTATGGAACTTTTGATCTAACAGCCTATTACGGTAGTGATTTAGATGGAAGAAGTGGGTCTACAGTTACATCAGCACAAGGTCAAGGTGTAAATGGATTAAACGCAGCACCACATTCAATGAGTGAGTGGGTAGGATTTGATCCCGGAACAGACGGACAGGTAAACTTAGGTGATAATACATGGCCAGCAGTTAGAACTACAAGAAGTGTAGTCAATACGGGTTGTTTTGTAGTAAGTGGATGTGGTAATGATATATATTGTCAAAAAGTGGGCAGTTCAATTAGAATTTATGTTGCAGAAGTTACTAGTGGTATTTGGATTGGTGATTCATTTGGATATGATCATGGTAATTCCACAACTGCTTTTTCTGGAGCAACAGAGGTAGCAAGAATAACTGCAGGGACAGGTCAATCACTTCCAACAACTTGTTCTGTGACTGTAACGCCTGGAACTAATACAACTGGTGGTGGTTATCTTGGTGGTGGTTCAACGACAACAGTTTCAGGTGGAGCTATTAGCACTAATAACTTGGGTTCAACAAAAATAGGTTATAGAGTTCAATGTGGTGGAGTATCAGAAGCTGGACCCGGAACATCTGGATATGCTACATACCAAAATGGATTTAAGTTTGGTTTTGGGGGAATATCTGGAGTATCAGGCACAGCTAGTGTTGAAGTCTGGTTACACCAATTAGCATATGCTGATCATGGGTCAGGATTCCAATCATGTTAAGCACTCATACAACATACGATTTTCAGAGAACTAGTGGTGGTGAAACTCATTCAATTACAATTACAGTAGGCGTCTATAAAGGAGTTATACCAAAGAAAACTATCTACACAAGAACAACACCAGATCAAGATTCAGATTTTACAGCTCTTGAAGCTGATGATTATTCATCACAAACACCAGAAGAAACAGATACATTTATTTGGACTATTCCAAATGAATTAAAAACAACAGCACAACCTGTTGATAGAAGTGGAACAACTCCAGAAAGAACTGGAGATTTTGAACATAAATTAGATTTAATAAAGATGAAATTAGAAGACGATACAGAATATACTAATACAAGAGACGCATTATTTAACAAATATATCAACTAAGATTTTACTTTATAAATATAGATATATATAAATAGAATATAACAAGGAGAAAAATTACAATGTCATCCCCATGGAAACCAATTACAACTGAAGCCGCTTTAGGCACATCTACCGGAGCAGCATCAAATGTTGGTTCTAGCAGATATGTTAGACTGTTCAATACAGCAGCTGTCGGCACAGAATATTTAGTAACACTAGAAGAATCTGGTGGAACAGATATAGGAACATTCACACTTGATGGCCAAAAAGAAGCCATCATTCAAAAAGATCCTTCGGACCAATTGTTTGCAGCTAATGCAGCTGTAATGGCTGTCGGTATAGCAATCAATTCAAACTAACGATATGAAAAATACAACAGTCATTAATGACTTCAAAGACCTTAGAAAGGCAATCGAAGAAGTAACAAAGAAACAACCCGCTCAATCACGATACTCTCAACAAGCAGAGAAGATGGGTTATACAAAAGACAAATCTGTTGTAGCTGAACAAAAACTCAACGAAAAGAATTTAATGCCAGATTTTCAAAATATAGTTAAGACTAAAGGTGCTAAGAAAGTCAGTGGTGTAATGATTGATATGTTTACTGCTAGTGTTATTACACAAGCGTATGATAAAGTTAGTGATGAAAATAAGAAAAAGATGGAAAAGGCTAATGTCAATACATTAGTTAAACTAGCACAAAAAGTTATGGGATTAAATGCATCTCATGAGTTTGATAAAGAACCCTTAAAAGGTTTTCCATTTAACGAAACAATAGATGAATGGATTGCATCGGACGGAACAAGAAGACGAGTTGCAGAGAAAGATAAAAGAAAATACAAAGGTCTTAAAAAAGGGAAGAAAGTTGTTTCTAAGAAGAAAGATAAATTAGTCTCACTAAAAGTAAGAGAAGAAATTGAAGAAAGTAAAATGGGTGATCTTCTTATTGATATTCAACAAGGTGCTACAGCTCAAGAGTTAGCCAAAGATTACAAAATACCATTAGCTGTAGCTAAGAATTTCCTTAAAGACTATTATGGATCAAAAAAGCTTAGAGCTCAAGCCGAAGATGTTCAAGAAAGATTTAGTGATGTTATTCCATCAAAGTATAAAATGAGAGAATTTGAAATCAGATGCTCTACTAAAGATGCTCTAAAAATAGTAAAATTCGCACAAACTTATGCAAAGAAAAATAGATTTAAGTTCCAGGCAATAAAAGATGATGAAATGGGTCTAACAGGTATGAGTTCATCAACAGAGATTTTTGTTCATAATATTGATTATGATCCTGAAGCAAAAGAACTAGGTTATCAAGCTTGGGTAGTTGTTGCAGCTAATGAGAAAGGTAAAAGGTTTAAAGAAGTAGACTTAACTGCTGTTTATAAAAGCAGCCAACAATTACCTTCTGCTATGATGAAAAGTCGGTGGATAGAAGATATTCAAGAAGGAACGAAACTTAAAGATGTTATGAGAAAACATGGTAGAGAATTAAAGAAAGTTTCAAAGTCAAATAATCTTGAATTATCAAAGAAAGCAGAAGATGATTTAATGACATGGGCATTGAACTCTGGTGAAATTAGAACAGATGACCCAGACGAGTTTGACCAGTGGTTAGATAACAACCTTGACGATTTAGTTAAAGGTAAAATCAAAGAAGGAACATGGGCACTTCCAAAATCTTCTAAACAAAAGAAAGAATTACAAAATTTAATGAAAAAACCAATTAAACTTGGTAAAGATGGTGATGACGCATCTGATAAATTGTATCATCTTATTGGTGATGATGAATTGTTTGATGACTTGTATGTTGCTGGTAAAAAGAATCCAAATGGTGATGCAAGAGAAGTAATTAAGAAACACATGAAAAGAATGGGTCTTGAAGCTCTTGACCCTGTTGGTAAAGGTGATGATGATATCGACAATGACGGTGATTCAGACGATTCAGATAAGTATTTAAAGAATAGAAGAAAGAAAATTTCAAAATCTATGAAGATGAAAGAGGCAAATAAATCACCATTCAAACTGAAATCACAAGCATATCCAAGAGCTGTTGGTATAGATACAGAAGGATATGGCACTAGACACGCGACTAGAGATGATTTAGTTGAAGCATGTGATTCATTCGGTATGATTACTGAACAAGAGTTACAAATAGAACAATTACGAAAAACACTTGGTAAATCTGGTTTCTTGACATATAATATATTAGAATTAAATGATATATTTGACGATAGAGAAACACAAAGAATGATTTTAGCATTAGAATCAGTAACAACAGAAGAGCCTTTAGATACAGTAGAATATTCTAGAGCTCAGATAGACGAAGCGTTAGAAACAGAATCAGAAATAGAATTTGTAAAACCAGACGGAATGAAAGCCGTTGGTCCTATTCTAAAAATGTGTGAGAACACTTACAATGTTAAAGATAAACATACAGGTAAGTCATTCACATTTAAATATATAGAGGAAGAAAAAGTGAAAACATTTAAACAGATTATATCTGAAGCAAAATTTCCAAAGAAACTAGTTAGACAGGCCATGGGTATTGTTTGGGATAAACGATACGCAGGTGGAAACATGACTGGAGCTATTAACGCTATAGAGAAATTAAAGAAAGGTCTATCAGACGACCCAGCTGTAAGTAACGCATTAAGATTGGCCAACGAATCCTTTCAGAGTCCATTCTTCAATGCACTATCAGAAGATGATAAAGCAGCATACCAAGCATTCTTCAATAAAGCAATGAAGAAATTTGGTATCAGTTCTCCATCTGAATTATCAGGTGAGAAAGAGAAAGAATTCTATGACTATATTGATAAGAATTGGAAAGCTGATCATGAAGAAGTAGACGAAGCTTCTCCACTGATTAAAAATCAACCGTCATTAAAACAAATACAAAAAATGAAGGCCGATGTTAAAAAGAAAGTAAAAGTTAAACATGATCTTGTTCGTATTCAAATGAAAAATATTCTTTATGTTGACAAAAAAGATGTAAGGAAAGCTGAACAACAGTTAGCTAAAACTAATTATAAGAGAGATATTGAAGTTAGAGCTGAACCAAATCGTGAAGATGTTGATATGCATAAATCTTATAAGATTGATGGTAGAAGAACTAACTTTCGTGAAAAGATGAGAAAGTTAGGATATATCAAGGTCAGATAAAATGATTGATGAAGGCAGAAGAGCACCAGATTTGGGAATGCCTTCACAAGCAGGTAATAATTTACTATACGCTTTAGTTCAAAAAGCTAAAACGGAAAAAGATTTACTTAGTATGATTGATAAGTTAGCACTCAAATTGGGTGGTAAATACAAAGATGCTAAGGATGAACTAATCACTAGAGCTGCTGTTGACGCCTTTAATAATAAAGGTAATAAAGGTCAACAGGGAACAGCTGATAGAAATGTGTATGTTCAAATTAAGGGTGCTGCAGACCTCGCGGGAGGCAGTGAAATTAAATTAGATGATAAGAGTAAAGTTAAGCTATCTAAAAAAGATGCTGAACGAGTGCTCAAAAACTTAGAGAAAGTCAAACCCGCTCAGCGTGGACAAGTTCAAAAGGCCATGCAGAAGGATAAAAAGACTTTTGATAAGTATGTAAAAATTCTAAATGTATAAATACATATAGAATTTAATTATTTTTAAATAACGAGGAAAATAAAATGCCACTATGGGGAGCAACAGACGCAGACGAGTCAAAACCTAAACACTTGACTACTGCACAAAAGAAAGAAGTCTACGCAGCAGCAGGTGGATGGACAGTTGAAGCAGGTTCTACAATGACTGGAAATAGTAACACAAGTGCTACTCCAGAGATTTTAGTGGCTATTGGTTCACTAACAACATCACTTGGCACAGCAGACATAACAGAAATCGAATGGATCACAACAGCCGCTGATAAATCAGATGGATTCTCACTTTCAGTAAGAGCCAGATTTAACGAAGCAGTTGATGTCGATACAGGAAGTGGAGTACCTTACTTAGCTATTACTAACGGAAACGAAGGTTCTGGTTCAGGTAGAGGACCACACAACTTACCATACGCTTCTGGAACAGGAAGTAATGAGTTAGTATTCACACTAGCGATAGCAGCAGGTAACGCAGCTACAAACGCAAGTGATGTTCTAACTGTTGGAACTAACGCTATGAACTTGAACTCTGGTACAATTAAAGATGCCGGAACATCAAGTAATTCAACAATTACTAATAGTTCAGCGATTGGAACAGCGGCTGGTTCAATAACAGTATCAGCGTAATAGGATAAAATTATGAAATCTTTTAGAACATTTGTAAAAGAGAGTCATGGATCACACGGGATATCATCTGATATCCCAGCTGATTTTCATATGCTCGATCAAGAAGATGTTAAGACTAGAGTGAATGCATGGTTAGAAGGATGTTCTAATCAAGAATTTATGAGTGTTGAAGCCGCTTTAACTCAATTAGCAGGTAAAGTTCAACAATTAGGACTAACATTTGATAGACCAGAAACAACAGGTGAATCGGGTAGTTTATCATTACCAGTATCACAATTTGGAGAGAAATTAGATCCAGCTGAAACTCATGTTTTAGTTCCAACTATACCAGAAGACTTGTCAATGAATATTGAATATATGACAAGTGGCCAAGGTAGTTTTAGGATCAAAGCTAAATTGAACTAGTTTCTGTAAGTCATATATACTTACATGATGAATATATTTGAAGAGCTCAATGACGAGAATTTTACTCTATTTGCAATCAGACATTACGATAACCCACAATGTACTTCTACAGAGGAATTCTATGAAGACATTAGACGGTTCAGGTATCTGAAAAGATTATTAAGGCGATATCAAAAGACAGGTGAGTTGAGAGAACGATTGATTCTCAACCATCTTATTGTGTTGAATAATTTGTTTGGTGTAGATAACACCACAAGAATGTTAGAATTCAAGTTAGAAGAAGAATTCTGGCCGATATTAAAGACTTGTCTTTTATACTTAGGATATATTGATGAAGATTGGAAACAAGAAATTCCATTAGACGAAGAAGTAACAAAAAGAATGAGAGAATTATAAATGGCAAGCAGAGCTATAGACACGGTAATCACATTTAGAGTATTAAAACTCTTAACTACAAAATGGGAAGATCAAGAAGCCTTTAAAGCAGGTATCATTGATGATAAAGGTAAGAGAATCAAGTCAGTTAAAGTAAATACTACAGAACTTAAAAAATCTTATACATTCCTTCATAGACTAGTATTCAATCTAAAAAGACTAATTGAAATATTACCATTGGGTAAGACTAGATTAGCATCATACGCAGCAGCATTGTTTCTTATCAAAGAACATTGTAATCTCAAAGGCACACAATTAGACAAAGAAGTTTTCAAGTATCTAAAGGAAGGTGATTTTTTACCTGATAATCTTTTAGAAGAATTTTCACCTATTAATAAATTAGAAGCTGAAAAAACATTTCATCTAAGACGAAACATGATCATAGATGAAGAAATAGACGGTGAAAGAGGCGATACATTAATCAATTCAGGTGCAAAGCCTGTTGGAAAAGTGTATGGAGTGAGTCTCTTTCGCATGTATAACATTGATAAAAATCAGATGATGATCTGTTCAGGTCATGATCTAAGATAGATAAAAGGAGTATATTATGAATCTATTAAACCTCACATTAAACCAACCATTAGAACCAAAAATTGGACAAGAATTATTTCAAGATAAGAGAGTAATTGTATTCGGATTACCTGGTGCATTTACACCAACTTGTTCAACTAAACAATTACCAGGATTTGAAGAAATGTATGATCAATTCAGAGAAAAAGGAATTGATGAAATATATTGTGTTTCAGTCAATGACGGATTTGTTATGAGAGCATGGGCTAAAGAACACACTTGTGGAACTAAAGTTCAATGTATAGCAGACGGAAATGGTGACTTTACTAGAAGAATGGGTATGTTAGTTGAAAAGAACAATTTGGGATTCGGAATGAGGAGTTGGAGATACGCTGCTGTTATAAATAATGGTATAGTAGAAACAATGTTCGCCGAGGACGGTATTGAAGACAATCATGGAGAAGATCCATATGTCAATTCAACACCAGAAAATGTTTATGAGAAATTATAAGAAAGAAAGAGAAAACTATCATTCAAGACCAGAACAGATGTTAAGAAACGCTGCTCGTAAGAGAGCTCGTAGACAGATGGAAAAAGAGGGTAAAGCAAAACCTGGTGATGGTAAAGATGTTCATCATAAAGATAACAATCCATTGAATAATGATAAAGACAATCTTTCTTTAGTAACTCAACATTATAATAGAAAAGAACCTAGATTGAGGGAGAAGAAATTGAAACTCAGGAAAGAAGACGCAGCAAGTAGAGCTCAAGAGATAGCTGATTTAAGAGCAAAACATAGAGATGAAATTGCTAAAGAACGAGAGGCTAGAGATAAAGAACGAGAGGCTGCTGAGAAAGAACGAGAAGCTGAGAGAGCTGCAGTTGAAGAGGATATGGGAACAGTCACAGGTCCTCATATAGCAGGCACAGGTGATGATTCATCCACAGTAATAGTTCGTAAAAAGAAGAACGCTGCTGTTCAAAGGAGACAAAAACAACTATTAAAAGATAGAATTAAAGAATTAGCTAGACAGTGGAAGAAATGAAAAAACTGTGGGGAAAATTTAAATCTATTTTAAAGAAAGTCTGGAATCTAATATCAAAATTCTTCGTCTGGTTGTATCTCAGATTTATGAGGTTTTTTGAAGACCATAAATATCTTCATGTGACTCACACTAAGTATGATTCTGAAGGTGCAGTCGTAGAAACATTAATTAAGAGTTTTACAGTAAGAAAGTTTTATAAGTGCACAAATAAACATATAAAGTTTAAAACTTATGACGGAACATTAGTTGAACTAAAAACAGCAACACCGATGGACTATATGACAGAAACTATAGTTGGTGAAGTTAAAACATTTGAGTAGGAGAATATCATGGTTGAAAAAATAATAGCAGAGAGTTTAGGTATTGATCAAGGAATGATCAAAGATGAATCAAATTTTGTCAATGATCTAGGTGCAGATTCATTAAACATTGTAGAAGTAGTAATGGCAATCGAAGAGGAATACGATATCGAAATTCCTGATGAAGATGCTGAAACATTACATACTGTAGGTGAACTGAAACAGTATATTGAGGACAATTCATAGTGCAACAGTTCTTTATAGCGATAATAGTAATTCTAGGAATTGCATCCTGGTGGTTGTATTCAGAGAATCAAGTTCTAACAATGAACAACATGCAATTAGAAAATTCTATTAAACAACAAGAAGAAGCTATAGCCGTAATGAAAGAAAGTTATGAGAAACAGGGTAAAGCCTTAAATCAATTAACATCTAAAAACGCTCAGATTGAAGCTGAGATGAATGGATACTTAGACATATTCAGAAGACATAATTTGAATAAATTAGCAATAGCTAAACCAGGTATGATAGAAACAAGGGCCAATGATCAAACAAAGGCCGTATTTGAGAGTATAGAAAATGACAGTAAAGAGCTCGATTCGCTGGACGATCCTAGCGCCGATATTAACCCTAATAATTAGTGGTTGTTCCCTGATGGGAACAAAACAGATTGAGGTTTCTAGTAAACCAATTGAGATTGATATCATTCAACCAGCAATGCCTAGAAATATTGATCTTAAAGATCCTAAATGGCATGTAGTATCAACTGCTAAAATAACCAATCCTTGTGTAAAAGATACAGAAGGTAAAAGACCTAAGATGGATCACCCTGATGGTTTATTGAAAGAAAATGGTAAACCTGTTAGAGTATGTGCATTAGGCAAAGAGAATCCTGATTGGCCAGAAGGCTATACTTATCTAGATAAATTTTTAGATGATGTTAAAAAGAAAAATAATGGAGATGTTGTATTCTTTGCAATATCAGTTGAAGACTATGAACTCATGGCTTATAACATGCAAGAACTTAGAAGATATATAAGAGAAGTTCAAGAAGTAATTGTCTATTATCGTAATGTCACAATCAAAACACCCAAAGGTGATAAAGACGCTGTTGGGGCCAAAGTTATCAAAGACTAAATTTAAAAGCTTGACGGATTTACAAATCCGTAGTATACTATATAATAGAGTAGTTAAATAAACTTAAAACCTTTATTTTAACTATAATTTTAACACTGCGTAATTGCAGATAACAATAAAGAAGGAGGACAGTAAAATGTCAAACGAAAATATAAACGATTTTAATCGTAAAGCACAAAGTGATAATTCTATCACAAATTCATTCACCGAAGATCATTTAAAGATCGCTTCAAAAGCATTTGAGTCATTAAGAAACTCATGGGCTAACGGAGTTCTTAATGATGATTTTGAATTCATAAAACTCAGTAAAAAGAATCCTGAGTTGGTGAACACTAACCTAATCAATTTTGATACTGAAAAGAACATTCAAGAATACAGAGCTTCTAAGAGAAACCCTAGTATAAATGATGTGAAGCGAAGTATTCAAGAACAAGGGTATAAACTCAATAAAGAAATGCCGGTTCTATATAAGAACCCTGACGGAACTTATGAGATCATTACAGGTAATACAAGATATTGGGTATTAGAACAGTTCAATTTTACTAATATAATAGCCTATGTCTATGAAGGAAAATCAAAAACTAATACTAAAGGTATAGAACTAGATAAAAGAGAATTATCAGTGGTTCTAAACCCAGCTGAGGACCCGTCAGAACCAGCTTCTATGGAAGATGTAATACAATACGGACTAGCAGTTTGTAACGCTAATGTTATTGATGTAAATAGTCCGACTGCATTTGATCAAATCAAAAAGAAAATAGCAAGGTCAACATTTGCAATACAATTATCTGAATCTAAAGTAAGTTATTGTGTAGCAACTATAATGAACAGAGCAGATGGATATGCTGGTGAAGAAATAGTTCCCTTGAATAATATAGAAGCCAATAAATGGATTCATGATGCAAAACTTATCAATATACCCAACAAAGTTAGATATATTGTAAAGAGTTATGATATGGTGAGAAGCAATGTTGTTGAAGCCATACAAGAAGCATCACAATATCCCAATGAAGAAGTAAGACTGATAATTCATGGTGGAATATTGGGTGGTAATCCGGGTTCAACTTGGGAAAATAGAGTAACAAAGTTCTGGTATAGAAAGAACGAAATACTCAATGATTTTCAACAAGTGATATTTGGTGGTAAAACTAAAGACATACAGAACTTTGTATTGTATGGTGCTATACCACAAGTAGAGAGTATGCATGATTTAAATAAACTTGTATTATTCAATCAAAGAAATGGTTCATTATATCAGAAGTGAGGCATTGACAAATCTGCGTTTTGTAGTATAATAGATATATAGATTATGTTTTGGGTTGATAAGAAATATTTACGGTTAGTTAGTTCTCGCTTTCGCAATAGTAAGTGGAAGAATGAAGAACTATTGAATCATTCATGTCCATATTGTGGTGATTCTGAAAAGAATCCACTCAAGGCAAGAGGATATCATTTCAAGATGAAAGAGACATTCATCTATAAATGTCATAACTGTAGTATTTCTAAACCCTTTGGGAAATTTCTTAAAGAACAAGACACTTCATTATGGAAACAGTATGCAGTAGAAAAGTTCTATAAGAAAGACCCAACATTTACAGAAGTCAAAGTTCCTAAGTCAACAGTTGTTTTTAAAGATGATCCACTCAAAAAGGTGGGTTGTATACCAGCTGTAGATGCACAACGAGCGAGAGATTATTTAAACATTCGTCAGATTCCTAAAGATAAATGGGATGATCTGTATTACATTGAGCGTAGCCAATCTCTAACTTCTTTGGATTATAAGTATAAAGATAGAGTATTTGGAAATGATCCAAGACTAGTTATTCCTTTCTATTCAAGACAAGGAAAACTAATTGGGGTTTCAGGTAGGGCTCTTAACAGTAACAACCTTAGGTATCTAACACTAAAATTTGATGATCAAGAATCTCTCATTTACGGCTTACGAACAGTCGATTATAATAAGAAGGTATATGTTACAGAAGGACCGATTGATAGCCTGTTTCTCCCAAATGCGATTGCTGTCGCAGGCAGTGATTTCTCAAAATTAAAATCTTATGTCCCAACAGAACAAGCTGTTGTGGTATTTGATAATGAAAGAAGAAATCCAGAACTAGTCAAAAAGATGGATCAGATTATTGATGATGGATTTACTATCTGTTTATGGCCTAAGACTATAAATCAGAAAGACATTAATGACATGATTCTAAATGGTCTATCGGCGAATGTTGTCGAACAGACAATTAATGAGAATAAATTTTCAGGGTTATCAGCTAAGATGGCTTTGAGTGATTGGAGCAGAGTAAGTGGGTGAGATATTGAATCAGACGAAAATTGTTAAAAGAAGCGGTGAGTTAGAACCAATAGATTTACAAAAAGTTCATAGAATGGTGGAGGCAGCCTGTAAAGATGTAGCAGGTGTGTCAGAGTCTGCTGTTGAAATGAACTCAGGATTACAGTTTTATGATGGAATGACATCAACAGAGATTCAGAGTATTCTGATTAAGAGTGCTGCTGATCTAATATCATTAGATAGTCCAAACTATCAATATGTGGCAGCGAGACTGTTGTTGTTTCAAGTAAGAAAAAGTGTGTTTAACACTAAATGGAAAGATTCTAAGATTTATCCTCCATTGAAAGATATCGTTACACGAAATATCAATTATAATGTGTATGACGATAAACTTATCACATATTATAGTGACGAGGAGTGGGATAAATTAGACAGCTATATGAAACATGATAGAGATTTCTTTTTCACATATGCTGGATTAAGACAAGTAGTAGACAAGTATCTAGTTCAGGACAGAAGTTCTGATAAGTTATTTGAATCGCCACAATATATGTATATGTTGATCGCTGCTGTTTTATTCAAGGGTTATCCAACAGAAAAGAGGTTATCGTATGTCAAAAGATATTACGACGCCGTATCTACATTCAAGATCAATATTCCAACACCTATTATGGCAGGTATTAGAACTCCTCTTAGGCAGTTTGCGAGTTGCGTCTTGGTTGATTCTGATGATACTTTGGACAGTATTTTTAGTTCTGATATGGCTATTGGTCGTTATGTTGCACAGCGTGCGGGAATTGGTATTAATGCTGGTCGAATTCGAGGATTGGGTTCAAAGATTCGCGGCGGGGAAGTACAACACACGGGAGTCATTCCGTTTCTTAAAAAGTTTGAATCGACAGTTCGGTGTTGCACTCAAAATGGCGTTCGAGGAGGTTCGGCTACTGTCCATTTTCCAATCTGGCATCAAGAGATTGAAGACATTCTTGTTCTCAAGAACAACAAAGGAACAGAAGACAATAGAGTAAGAAAACTAGACTATAGTATTCAAATATCTAAACTGTTCTATGAAAGATTCCTAAAGAACGAAGATATATCATTATTCAGTCCACATGAAGTCCCTGGATTATATGACGCTTTTGGGACAGATAAATTTGATGAACTCTATGAACAATATGAAAGAGCATACTCTATACCCAAAAATAAAGTTAACGCTCAAAGTTTATTCATGGAGTTGCTCAAAGAAAGAGCAGAGACAGGTAGAATCTATATTATGAATATAGACCATTGTAATAGTCATTCATCATTTGATGCGACAGAAGATGCTGGTAAAATCAATATGTCAAATTTATGTCAAGAGATCACATTACCAACAGAGCCATTAGACAGTCCAAATGATACTAATGGTGAAATAGCCTTATGTATTTTATCAGCTATTAATGTTGGTCAGTTGACTCAAGACTTGAAAGATTTACCTGAAATATGTGATTTGGCTGTCAGAGCATTAGATGAAGTAATCGATTATCAAGACTATCCTGTTCCAGCTGCGTATCATTCAACAATTAATAGAAGAAGTCTTGGTATCGGATATATCGGATTGGCACATTTCTTAGCAAAGAACAAATTCAAGTATGATGATCCTGCAGCTCATAAATTAGTTCATAGACTATCTGAACATTTTCAATACAATTTGATAAAGAGTTCAATAGAATTAGCCAAAGAGAAAGGTCCTTGTGGATATATTAGTCAGACAAAATACTATAAGGGATTACTACCTATTGATCATTACAAGAAAGATGTAGATGAATTAGTCAAACCCAAATATGAATGTGATTGGGAATCATTAAGAGAAGATATAAACAAGTATGGTATAAGAAACTCTACTTTATCAGCTCAGATGCCGTCTGAGAGTTCCTCAGTGGTCTCTAATGAAACGAATGGCATAGAACCACCTCGAGACTATCTAAGTATTAAGAAATCTAAGAAAGGACCACTCAAACAGATAGTTCCAGGATATCCACATCTAAAGAATTTCTATACACTATTATGGGATCAACCCAATAATGATGGATATATCAAAGTAGTGGCTATCATGCAGAAATTCTTTGATCAAGCGATATCAGGTAATTGGAGTTATAATCCAGAAAACTATGAAAACAATGAAGTCCCATTATCTGAAATGGCCAAAGATATGTTGAATACATATAAGTATGGCTGGAAGACATCTTATTATCAGAACACATACGATAGTAAAACAGATGAAGATATTGAAGATGATAGAGAGAATGAAGCCGTTGACATTGTTGCCAATGATAGTTATGAAAATTTTGATGATGATGAAGATTGTGATGCGTGTGCAATATGAGTATATTTAACAGAAAGAAAGTCAATTATTTAAAACAACCCATGTTCTTTGGAGAAGAACTAAACACGCAACGATATGATGATTTCAAATATCCTATATTTGATAAACTAACACAAACACAACTAGGATATTTCTGGAGACCAGAAGAAGTATCTCTACAGAAAGACCGAAACGATTATCAATCACTAGACGAAGGACAAAAACACATCTTTACTGCTAATCTAAAATATCAGACACTATTAGATTCAGTTCAAGGTCGTGGTCCAGCTATAGCCTTACTGCCGTATTGTTCTATTCCAGAATTAGAAGGCTGCATAATAGCTTGGGACTTTATGGAGTCTATACATAGTCGGTCATACACATATATAATGAAGAACTTATACCCAAATCCTGGTGAAGTCTTTGACACTATTCTAGATACAAAAGAGATAGTATCAAGAGCTGAATCAGTCACTAAATGCTATGATGATTTCATAGAATACGCACAGAAGTATCATCTAGGATATGTTAAAGATACTAGACTACTCAAGAAGAAGTTTTACTTGATGTTAATCAGTATCAATATACTAGAAGGCATAAGATTCTATGTATCGTTTGCATGCACATTTGGTTTTGGAGAGTTGAGACTCATGGAGGGATCTGCAAAGATCATTTCCTTCATTGCTCGAGATGAGTCTCAACATCTCGCTGTAACACAACACATCATTAAGAACTATAAGAAGTTTGAGAATGACAAAGAAATGTTATCAATAATGAATGAGTGTGAAGATGAAGTTTACGATATGTATAAACAATCAGTTGAAGAAGAAAAAGATTGGGCAAAGTATCTGTTTAAAGATGGTTCAATGATTGGACTATCAGAGACATTACTAGGCAATTATGTTGAATACATTTGTAATAAGAGACTCAGAGGTATAGGACTTGACCCTATATTTGATATATCAAGTAGAAACAATCCACTCCCTTGGACTAAACATTGGTTATCATCTAGAGGACAACAGAACGCACCACAAGAGACTGAAATAGAGTCATATATAATTGGTGGAATTAAACAAGATATAGAAGAAAACACATTCGGAGATTTTAAATTATGATGAAGAAGTGGTATCAAATACTATGGGGAAGTCGTGAAGAAGATGAACTGGTTCAACGAGTTCAACAAGTCGAGACTAAACTACATGGTATGGGTGATATAACAGATGAACCATCTTATCAAAGAGATGTTGATCCTGACGAATTAAACATAGAGAATGCTTACAAAACACGATGGATATGGTATCACACGATACTAGGTCTGTTAATGTTAATGGCCAATATGATCATGTTAGCAATCTTTACACTACTAGCAATAAAACTATGAAAATAGAGATATACAGTAAACCAGCTTGTCCTTTTTGTGACAAAGCATTGTTTCTAGCACAACAAGTCGTGAAAGATTCAGTTCATACTTACAACAAGTATATGTTAGATGAAGACTTCACTAGAGAAGAACTCTTTGAACAGTTTCCAACAGCCAGAACATTTCCACAAATTAGAATTAGAGAAACCGATAACACTTGGACTTACATAGGTGGTTATACAGAATTTGAAGCGTTTATAAAGGACAATAAATACTAATGGATAACTTAGAACATCATGACGAGAATTGTATTGAGATGTTTTGTGAAGAATGCGGAGCTGACTTTACAGTAGAACACGACATGGGATTATCATATATCCCACATCATTGTGTCTTCTGTGGTTCAGAGATATACCGCGAAGAGGAAATTATAGATTATGAAAAAGCAGAAGAAGATCAGTCAATACATTGACGGTATCATAGGCATACT
>Ga0315326_10000315_pt1 | contig 23129 bp, 22 predicted proteins | sample M180m32315metaG_FD_203457 | JGI IMG/M metagenome (GOLD analysis project Ga0315326, IMG submission 203457) | Ammonia-oxidizing marine archaeal communities from Monterey Bay, California, United States - M1 80m 32315 | ecosystem: Environmental > Aquatic > Marine > Coastal | place: USA: California... | reverse complement strand
GATTACATAGCCACCATTGTTTTCAATTTTACGAGTAGCTTCACTAAATAAGATCCAATCAAAGTTTATTCTTGGGTAAACATAACCTACAGCTTCTGGATCTTTAATGTCAACACGCACTTCCTCTTTCTTTGTATTGCTAAATATTACGCTATCGAATACAAAATGAGGACTTTTCTTCAGTTTTTCTAAAATATTCAATTCTTGCAAATGTTTCAGAGCTTTCCCGCCAACAGCATCTCCGCAAACCTTGTCTCTAGGATATGTATCTTTTTCTAACAATAAGACTTTCAACCCTTCATCAGCAGCGTAACAAGCTGCAGCAGAGCCTGCAGGGCCTCCTCCAACAATTATCAAATCAAATTTGTTTTCAGTCTCAGGAATTTTCTTCGTAAGAATCTCTTTTTCCCAAAAGCTAAGTTTGTCAGACACAATAATAGCAATTATTAGTGATTATTAAATGTTTTCAATGTCGACAATACAAATTTAAGACCTATGCTAATCTCGTAATAATGGTCACTACTTCAAAGTCTAATAATTCTAGAAAACATAGAATAATTGGTGCAGGTCTTTCAGGGCTTTCTGCAGCAATAAACTTTGCTAAGAAAGGTGAAAAAGTAGAAATCCATGAATCGAGGGAAGACGTAGGTATGCAATTCCATCCCAATTATCAAGTCTTACTCAAAGAAAGTCCAGATACGCCTTCGTCTGAAGCTGGAGCTAAAAACTATCTTAATAGATGGGGTTTGAATCCTAAATTTACATTTAAAGATGCTAAGAAATTTATCTGCTCTACTGAAAAAAGAGATTTGACTATCTCTTTGAAAGAGCCATTACCTTTGATATTAAGGGGTGGAGAGAATTCATTAGAGAGAGGCCTTGCTAAGGAGGCTGAGGATTTAGGTGTTGAATTTAAATTTAAATCTAGACCAAAACCTAAAGCAGGAGATATTCTTTCAACAGGACCCAAACGTACTGACATGGTGGCTTTTGGAGCTTACTATGAGAATTCTGACTTCCCTAGGGATCAATTTTTGTATATGCATGATGAAAAATATTCACCAAGAGGCTGGTATCTTTATGTAATTCCAATGGACGACGACACTATCAAAATCATGAATTGCTGTTCTAAGCCGTACGCGAAACAAGTTAGAAAGTTACTATACAAAGCAGTCGAAAAACGGGATGTTTTGAAAAACATAGTTGATGGTGCAAAGCCTACAGGGACTGTTGGAGGGCAAGGAGGAGTTGATTTTCCTAAGACTGCAGTCAAAGATGGAATTTATCATACTGGTGAAGCTGCAGGTTTTCAAGATCCATGGAGAGGATTCGGAATGAATTATGCAATTGAATCTGGTGCTCTTGCTCAGAGAGCAATATCAGAATCTTTAGATTATGATAAACTATGGAAAAAGCAATTTCATCAGAGGAAAAAGGCAGATATTGCTCGCAGAGGAATTTTTGCCCTTCTTGGGAATCGAGCATTTGAATATGGAATGAGAAAAGTTAAAGATGGAGACGAAGTTGATTGGGAAGAAATTAATCCTAGTGGTTGGAAGAAATCTTTAATTTATAATACATTTTATTCTATGGAGATGGCCAAGAAAACATTATGGGATTCTTGGTAATGGACCTTACGGGTTTCGTTTCGTATCTTTTATCAGGTTTTTCATTATTAGCAGGGATAGCTATCTTCTTTGGTGAGAATGAATACATTGTTCCTACATCCGGGAGATCACTTAGATTGCCTTGTTCGTTTCTTTTTTGGTTTCTCGCTTTAATTTTCTGGGCCATGGCAGTTAAAATAGAAGATGACGATAGTATCATATAATCAGTCCTTTACTTTTAGACATGTCGGATTTTGGTGTAATTCGTAATTTTTATTCTCAAGTCCCTGGGAAGTTAGAGAAAGCTAGAGAAATCTTAAATCGTTCAATGACTTTAACTGAAAAAATTCTTTTTAGTCATTTAGTTGAAATTGAGAAGGAACCTCGAAGAACAAAATCTTATGTTGAACTACAACCTGATCGGGTGGCAATGCAGGATGCAACAGCACAAATGGCCTTGCTTCAATTTGCATTAACTGGCCGCTCTAAAGTAGCAGTTCCTTCCACAGTACATTGTGATCATTTAATTCAAGCAAGAGTTGGAAAAGAAAAGGATTTAGAATATGCAAATGAAGTAAGTTCAGAAGTTTTTTCTTTTCTAAAATCAGCTTCAGCAAAGTATGGCTTAGGTTTTTGGAAACCAGGTGCAGGTATAATTCACCAAGTTGTTCTTGAAAACTATGCATTCCCTGGAGGAATGATGATAGGTACAGATTCTCACACACCTAATGCCGGAGGATTAGGAATGGTAGCAATTGGAGTTGGAGGTGCTGATGCTATGGAAGTTATGGCTGGTTTACCTTTTACAATTAAATGGCCAGGAATAATTGGAGTTCATCTAACTGGTAAATTATCAGGTTGGGCTTCTGCAAAAGATGTTATTCTGAAAGTATGCGAAGAGTTAACAGTTAAAGGAGGTACAGGGCATATAGTAGAGTATTTTGGTCCGGGAACTTCAACAATTTCTTCGACAGGGAAGGGCACGATTTGCAATATGGGTGCTGAAGTTGGAGCTACAACTTCACTTTTCCCATATGATGATTCTATGGATGATTATCTAAGAGCTACAAATCGTTCAGATATAGCTGATTTATCTAAAGAATATTCTGAATATTTAGTTGCAGACCCTGAGGTTGAGAAAAATCCAGAAAAATATTATGATAAAATAATTGAGATTAATTTATCTAAATTGGTGCCAGCTATTGTTGGCCCACACACTCCCGACTTAGCAAGGCCAGTTTCAGAATTAGGAGATGAAGCAAGAGAGAAAGGATGGCCTACTGATATTCAGGCTGCTTTGATTGGCTCTTGTACAAACTCATCTTATGAAGATATGGAAAGAGCTTCTTCAATTGCGTTACAGGCTAAAAATGCAGGTCTAAAATCTAAAGTTCAGTTTATGGTTACGCCAGGTTCTGATACGATTGATAAAACAATCAGAAGAGATGGTCAGATGCAAATATTCGACGATATAGGAGGCACTGTATTGGCAAATGCCTGCGGACCTTGCATAGGGCAATGGAAACGTGACGATATTTCTAGTGGTGATGTTAATTCTATAGTGTCTTCATATAATCGTAATTTTAGCGGTAGAAACGATGGTAATCATCAGACATTATCTTTCCTTACAAGTCCCGAGATAGTTACAGCAATGGCTATTGCAGGTACTTTAGATTTCAATCCAATTACGGATAAATTAGTTGCAGAAGATGGTACAGAGTTTTTACTTGAACCTCCTGAAGGCGATCAATTGCCAGAAAATGGTTTTGAATTCACATTGACGGGCCATATTGCACCTCCCGAAACTTTAGTTCCTATAGATTTAGATGTTTCATCGGAAAGTCGTCGTTTGCAATTATTGGAACCTTTTGTAGCTACAACTAAAAATGATTTAGAAGATTTACCAATTTTAGTAAAAGTTAAAGGGAAATGTACGACAGATCACATTTCTCCAGCAGGAATTTGGTTGCAATTTAGAGGCCATTTAGATAACATTTCAGATAATTGTTACATTGGTGCACATAATTCATTTACAGAGGAACAAGGTACAGCAATTAATCAATTAGATGGAAATAAGGGTAAGATTCCAAAGGTTGCACGTAATTATTATGAAAACAAACAGCCTTGGGCAGTTATTGCAGATGTTAATTATGGAGAAGGAAGTAGCCGAGAGCATGCAGCTATGTCTCCAAGATTTTTAGGATGTAAGGTTGTAATTGCAAGAAGTATGGCCCGTATTGCAGAAACTAACTTGAAGAAGCAAGGCGTTTTGCCACTTATTTTTGCGGATGAATCATCATGGGATTTATTGCGAGTAGATGATAGATTAACAATCAAGGGAACTGATGAACTAGGTCCTAATTCAGAGGTCACTGTAGAAGCAAAACATAGTGATGGAACTATGGATACTTTCGCCTGTAATCACAGTATGGATGAATTACAGGTGGAATGGTTCAAAGCTGGCTCAGCCTTGAATTACTTAAGATCTAAAAATTAAACGTATTATTCTTCATTTTATTGAGTTATGTAGTATACCTTTCCCAGGTCTAACAGAACCAATAATTTGCGCATATTCCCCGAGAAGAGATATAGATTTATCAGCATCACTTTTGTCAATAATGATTACCATCCCCATTCCCATATTGAATGTTCGATACATCTCTTTGTCCTCAATATTTCCTTTTTCTTGTAACCAATCAAAAACAGAAGGAACAGGTAGTGGATTGTCGATTACATACTGAAAATTATCATTTATTCTACTAATATTATCTAGTCCTCCGCCAGTAATGTGGGCAATTCCATGAACTTTTACTTTTTTAATTAAATTCATTATCTCTTTTACATAAATTCTAGTAGGTTCAACTAATTTCTTACCAATCTCTTTGTCACCATCAAATAATTTACGAATTAGAGTATATCCGTTAGAATGAGGCCCACTAGATTTTAGACCGATTAGAACATTCCCTTCAGTAATTTTTGTTCCATCTATTATTTTATCTTGTTTAACATAGCCAACAGACGTGCCTGCAATATCAAAACCGTGGACTAATTCGGGAAGAATGGCAGTCTCGCCTCCAGATAGTGTGCAGTTAGATTGCTTACACCCTTCAGCTAGTCCCATCCCAATTTTAGCCATCAATTTCTCATCAGGTTTATCTAAAGCCACATAATCAACAAAGCTTAACGGTTCAGCCCCAACACAAATCAGATCATTTGTATTCATTGCTACACAATCTATACCAACAGTATGAATGGAGTCCATTTCTTCCGCTAGTAGTATTTTGCTACCCACTCCATCAGTACACATTGCTAATGCGCCATCTCCAAGTTTTACTAATCCTGCAAAACCATTGTCGAGTTTTATGGCTTCACCATCGCCTTTTCTATTAACTCCTTTAATCTGTGCGATTAGAGCTTCAGTAGCTCTTTCACTTGCATCAATATCTACGCCAGCTTCAGAATACGTGCTTACCATCTTGCTTACATCTTAGCATAATAATTTTGGACAACAGTACTGACTTGTCCAATATCATCAATATTACGTTGAACTAATGATTCAAGAATTTTCTGTCTATTTTGAGCCATTTCATCGAATTGCCTTGGCGCTACACCTGCAGCTTTAGATATTCGCTCACGTAGTTTACTTGGAACTCCAGTTTCTTCCAACTGATTGGATTGGCCATTCCATTTGAATAAGGTGTTAAGTCTTGGTTTACTTCCTTCTAAACCAGCTAGCTCAGACACTTCGGTAATAGTTCTAATTTGTTTTCCATTAACATTTATTCTACTTTGCATTATAATTAAATGTAAAGCATTCATCATTATTGGAGGAACTTCCATTGGAGGGTTAATTAGTCTTGATACCGTTTCTTGTGCAGTATTTGCGTGAACAGTACCAAAACATCCGTCGTGACCAGTATTCATTGCTGTAAAGAGAGTTTTAGCCTCAGGACCTCTTACTTCACCTACAATTATTCTGTCAGGCCTCATACGCAATGTATTCTTTAGTAAAGAATCCATATCAACTTCAGGTTCTTCCGGCTTTGTTGAGTTAAATGTTTCAAGTTGAACATGATGCTCATGTTTTAATTGAACTTCAGTAACATCTTCAATTGTAATCAATCTATCTTTTGAAGGGATAAATAATCCCAATACATTCAAAGTTGTAGTTTTACCGGAACCTGTACCTCCAGCGACTAAAATATTAGATGGTGCAGAACCCATTCCATCGGCAAACATCCATAAAAGTGAGGCTAATCTTGGAGACATAGTTCCAAATTTCATTAAATTAACAACAGTTAGTGGATCATTCATCTGCTTTCTAATTGTCATTGTTGGACCATTTGGTGATACAGGAGGGATTGTTGCATTGACACGACTTCCGTCAGGTAATCTTCCATCAAGCAATAAATTTCCAGGACCTACTTTTCTTCCAACATACTTCCCTACTTTTTGAATAATAGAGGTGGCCTCTTCACTTGTTAATTTTACATTTGTTACACACATACCATGTTTTCTATGTGCAACCATCACAGCCTTATCAGGATGATTGTACATAATTTCTTCAAGGTTGTCATCATCTAAAAGAGGTTTCAAAGCCCCATAGCTTGGTGATTTGACAGCCTTTGTTACTTGGTACAGAGGTCGCTCAGCATCAGGTCTTTCGACGATGTTGGCAGTCGGATATTGTTCGATTATTCGTCCTTGTTGCATATTTATACGATTGATATTTTTAGTGCTAATAATAGCGTAGTAGTGGCTATGAACATGTACATGGGCATTCTCCATATTGCAGTTTGAGTGGTTTGCAAAATTACAGACTGCATCCAAACACCCCCAGCTCCTAGAACCATCATGTAGAAAAATAGAGATTGATTTAACAGACTTAAGTCAACATTAAGTTCGAAAGAACCAGCTTTCCCACTTCCAAATACGGCTACAATTAGTCCTAATAGTATTGGGCAAATCATAGCCCCACCCCATAGAATGAAATTAGCAGTACTTTGAGTTTTTGTTATTCTTTCTTTCCTTAGCATGTAAATTTCCCAGAATTCTTCAGAAATATTTTCAAGAGTAGTTGCAAAGCTTCCAGATGATCCAAGAGCTACATTTAGAATACTTACAATTCTTATAATCATTGGAGATTCGGTCTGCTTTGCAAAATCTTTCATTGCCATACCGAACCCATCATCTCTCATTCTCTTTACAGCTTCACGTAACATTAGACCCATGCGATCATTTCTTCCAGAAGCAATTGCATCTAGCGCAGATTCGACACCCATACCAGCACGTAATTCTTCAGCTAAATCGGCGAGGACATCAGGCCATATAGCTTCCAATTCATTAATTTTATCCTGTTTTCTTTTAGCAGGTATATAGAATAAAGTACCAATAAGTGCCCAAACACCTAGCCCTATCCAAATAATTCCGTGGATTGTTGATAATCCATCAGCACTGACTAAATCGTCTAACAAACTCATACTCCTGGCTCCTTTGCTTTAGTCTGTACAATCATTCCAGCAATAATTATAGTTGCCGTAATGAATAAAGCAGGCACACAAACATCGGGCATTGTTGGAGTATTTCCTAAGAATCCTCCACCAGCAGATTTAGCAGACTCCACTAATCCATTAACAACGGCACCAATTACTACAATAATTGGTATTAATATTGAAACAATAATAAATTGTTCAGATGTTGAGGACAATCCTTCGATAAAATTATCTAAGTTTACTCTCCTTTCTTTAGCTTCCTTATCAGCTATAGATCTTAGCCTATCAATAACGTTAGTATCTTCTTCAATAGACATAATTAAGCTAGAGAGAACTTTTCTTAATCCTGGAGAATCCGTATTTCTCATTTGAGTTCTGATTGCATCAGTGAAATTTTTCCCACCTTCAGTATCTCTAAAGATTTGCTTGAATATTTCACTTAAATCTCCATAGTCTTCATCTGCAACGTGCTTCATTGCTTCTGCAACACCAACTCCAGATTCTAAGAGAACTTCAATACCTCTAATGGCAAAGAGTAGTTCTTGGTCAACAGTCGCCATAATATCTTAATAAAACCCCATTATAAACCAATTAACTTTCTAGATATGTTCGTTTTTTAGAAAATCTCTATAGGTGCTTAAACCCAAATAAAAAGAAAACACCATACTCCATTCGCTTAAGGCAGTAAGGTTAAGGTAGATACTTCTTTTAGTTTCAACGTCAGGAGGATTGTCCATTCTGTAAAAAAAATCATCATTCATCTCTCTCATTTCTAAATTATCTAAAACTGAAAATACAGCCATCATAACATAGAAAAACCAAGCAGTTATTACTGCGTATTTTCTTATTTCACTTTTGTATCCATTCTTATCCAATAAATCATATGTAAAAGTAGTCCAGATTAGAAAAGATGTAAATGTAATGAATGCAGTAAATCCATGTATTACTGGAAACACCTCCCAACTAAAATTAACCGTAATAATTCCGCATATAGACCCAATAGATCCTATAATTCTCATCATGTTATTTCTAGTAACATATACTTCACTAATATTTTCAGCGAGCGGTTTTAATAATCTATAAAACACTTGAGTAAGTAATAAACTTCCAAACAGGCTAATACCAAGACCCATTGAGAATATACTTGCTTCAGGTTCAGAGAAAGGCATTTCAGAAATAATAGGAATAAATGGCGCTACTCTCCCATTAACTGTAGAAATAATGTATGTTGTTACTAAGGTAATGAGACCTAATATGACACTAAATTCTAATAGTAGTTTTGCACTATTTTTCATTCAATACCGCTTGTGCTGCAGATAATCGAGCAATAGGAACTCTAAATGGTGAACAAGATACATAATCCATACCAACTCCATGACAGAAATGAACTGATTTTGGTTCTCCGCCGTGTTCACCACATATTCCTATTTTTAGGTCAGACTTTGTTGTTCTTCCTTTTTCAATTCCCATTTTTACTAATTCACACACGCCTTCATCAAGACTTGCAAAAGGGTCTTCAGGAAGTAGTCCTTGTTCTAGATATGCAGGCATAAATCCTCCAGTGTCATCACGACTAAATCCAAAGGCCATTTGTGTTAAATCATTAGTACCAAATGAAAAGAATTCAGCAGTCTCAGCTATTCTATCAGCAACGAAGCTTGCTCTTGGAATCTCCATCATTGTTCCAACCATATAATTGTCTAAACCATCTATACTTTCGGCCACATTACGGACTATTTTTTCTTGATGATTATATTCAGTTTCCATTCCAGTGAGTGGGATCATTATTTCAGGGAATGTTTTTACATTTTCAGTAGAAAGTTCAGCTGCCGCTTCTAAAATGGCTCTAGCCTGCATCTCTGTAATTTCAGGATGTGTTATTCCTAATCTTACACCTCTGTGCCCCATCATTGGATTTGATTCTTTAAGTGCATCAGATCTTCTTTCTAATTCTTGAGCATTAATACCCAAAGAACTAGCAAGTTTCTTTTGTCTCTTAGTATCATGTGGAATAAATTCATGCAATGGAGGATCCATTAATCTAATAGTTACAGGTAATCCTTCCATTGTCCTCAAAGTTTCTTTGATATCACTTTTCATGAAAGGAAATAGTAAATCTAAAGCAGTTTTTCTTTCATCTTGACTATTCGCCATTATCATTTCTTGAAGATGGAAAAGAGGTTCTTCTGATCCTTCACCATAGAACATGTGTTCTATTCTGAAAAGTCCAATTCCTTCAGCACCGAAATTTAATGCTCTTTTTGCATCAGATGGAGTTTCTGCATTTGTTCTTACTTTTAGTCTTCTAACTTGATCACAAAGTTCCAAGAAATGTGTCAAATAATCACTAGTAATATCAGTTTCAATCAACGGCAATTCATCTTTGTATACCTTACCTGCCGTCCCATTTAGTGTAATTTCCTCACCTTCTTTTACAGTCACTTCTCCTACGGTAAATTCTTTTTTAATTGAGTCTACTTTCATCTCTCCAGCACCAACAACACAACACATTCCCCAACCTCTTGCAACTAAAGCAGCATGTGAAGTCATACCTCCCCGAGAAGTTAAAATTGCTACAGAGGCCCTCATCCCTTCAACATCTTCGGGATTCGTTTCCTCTCTAACTAATACAACTTTTTCACCTTTAGCAGCCCAGTCTACAGCATCTTGTGCAGTAAAAACAGCCTTTCCAGTTGCACCGCCAGGGCCTGCAGGTAAACCTTTTGCCAATATTGGAGTAATCTTTTCAACGTCAGGATCGACAATAGGGTGAAGTAATTCATCTAATTGTGAAGGAGTTACTCTACCAATTGCAGTATTACCATCAATTCGATTTTCTTTTACCATTTCAGAAGCCATACGAATGGCGGCAGGGCCATTTCGTTTTCCTATTCTACATTGAAGCATCCAAAGCTTCCCTGATTGGATAGTAAATTCAATATCCATCATATCACTGTAGTGGTCTTCAAGGTTCAATCTTATTGTGTTTAACTCATCATATAAGTGAGGTACGGATTGTTCTAAACTTGGTAAATTTCCACTATGGTTAGTTCTGCATACTTCATTCAATGGGTTTGGAGTCCTAATTCCAGCAACAACATCTTCACCTTGTGCTTTTGATAGCCATTCTCCATAAAAATTATTTTCACCAGTAGCTGGATTTCTAGTAAATGCAACACCAGTGGCACTATCTTCGCCTAGATTTCCATACACCATAGCTTGAACGTTCACAGCAGTTCCCCACTCTTCGGGAATGCTTTCAATCTTTCTGTAAGCTTTTGCCCTTTTTCCATCCCATGAGTAGAAAACAGCAGATACTGCACCCCATAGTTGTTCCCATGGGTCTTCAGGGAATGGTTTTTTGAGTACTTCCAAAACTTTTCCCTTATAAATTTCTACTAAATCTTTCAAATTTGCGGCTGATAAATCGGTATCTTCAGTTACACCTTCCTGTTCTTTCATTTTTTCCAACTCATGTTCTAACTGGTTACGAATTCCCATTCCTTCTTCAGGTTCAATTCCTGAAGCTTTTTCCATCACAACATCAGAATACATTTGAATTAATCTTCTTTGAGCATCATAAACAAATCTTGGATCTCCACTTTGATTGATGAGTCCCTCTCTAGTAACATCGTTTAATCCTACATTAAGTACAGTTTCCATCATTCCTGGCATAGAGGTTCTTGCTCCAGAGCGAACTGACAATAGTAATGGATTTTCTGAATCTCCAAAAATAGTACCCACACTATCTTCAATATCCTTCAATGCTTTTTTTAATTGCCCATCCAATTCTTCGGGATAGCTTTGATTATTATCATTATAGAAAGTACATACCTCAGTAGTAATGGTACAACCTGGCGGTACAGGTATTTCTAAGAGGGCCATTTCAGCTAAATTAGCCCCTTTTCCACCTAACAGATTTTTCATGTCGGCTTTGCCATCGGTCATGTTTGGACCGAAACGATAAACGTGCATTTCGCTCATTCTTGCTCAAAGCTCTAACGAAATAGGTATAAATTCTCTTTCTCTTTAATCTATAGGGTCGTGAAGCTTACCAATTAAAGGCCAACCGTGCCATAATAATCGATCATCTAGTTCAATTAATATTTTATAAATTTCATCATAGCCTTCAACAACATGTTCAACTAGACATGGTTTACATTCGTCACTTAACCATTTTTCTATTAATTCGGAATTCCCAACTTCCATTATCTTGGCTATCTCACCCATTTCTTTGAGCCTAATTTGTAAATGGTCGAGGAATATCTCAGAATTTTTCAAGGCCATTGTTAGGTGTAGAAATCTCAATTTCTCATCATCAACAATTTCTTCAAGATTTTTATCTTTAGGTGCACCTTCCGCAACCAGCATTTCAAGTAATTTCTTTTCTCCAAAAATTTTAGTTGCAGCCTCAAATAAATATTGCAAACTTTCCTTCTTTTTCTCTTTATTCATAATTGCTATTAAGATAATCTACAACGGCCATAATATCATTTTTTGAAGCTAAAGCAGTTTCTTCATCAATTATTTGCCCCATTCCAATACAAAAGATTTTAGTATTGCCGTAATTTTTCCATTCAGGTTCTATATTTTCAGTTCTGTTTAGAAGAATAATTTTTTTTGTATTTGGAGTATTTCTTTCTAGGTAATTCCATAGACCAATAAAATGAGAATCGGGTCCATTGAGTCCATTTCCAACGACAATCTGTATGTTTGCAGCTTTAACCCAATCTATCCAAACTTTTCCTGTAGCAGTTGGTGCATCTATTTCATAAAGCATAAGATTATTTAATTTACAAGCGTGATCTAGTAACATATTCGGTACACTTTCAGGAACTATAAAATTCTCCCGAGATTTTGGTAAGCTCCTCATGAATGTAGACTTGCCTGCACCCATCGGCCCCGTAACCATTACGTACTTCATTTATGCTACCTCTATACTCCAAGTTCTTACCTGAACGCCTTTACTTATATGTACTAAATCAGGCTCTAGCAAATTAGATATTCCAAGGTTATAGAATTCAGTTAGGGAATTATCTTCAACTTTAGCAGTTGCGTCTTGGAATTCCCATGGTTCGTGACAAGTGTAAGCAATATGAGTCTTATTTTTGTAGCTAACATAAAGACTATATCTTTCAAAGAGAAATTCTTCAAGACTATTCTTTTCAGCTTTTCTTAAGGGGCCCTTAGGTTTGGATTCACCTTTGATACTTATTCCATTACTCTTTCTTTTAGAGTGCCATGAAAATCCACCTTCCTCATTCTCATTTACTTTCCCTTTCGCGAAGATATAAGGCAGTCCGTAAGCCCATGGCGCGTACATACTTGTTATTTTACTTTCAGCATCTAGAGTAAGAAATAAAACTCCAGATATTCCGTTTTTTGAAACATATGTTCTGATGTTAAATTCAGGGAAATTAGAGATGAAAGGTACAGAAGGTAAAAACCTAGGTCGTATTTTTTCCATTCTAAAAGGTATAGTTCCTACATAAGTTTTTCCATTAAAAGTTTCTAATTCTAAATCTTCAGGAATATATTTTTTTAATAACGTACTATCAACTTCCCAATGTAGAAACGTTAGATTTACCCAATTCTGGTTTAATGACCAACTTCTAGTAGGCATTTTGAATGGTATGTGATCAGTTTTCACCTTTTACCTACTTCAATTGCTTTGAAAATACCCATTAAATTTTCATACTCACCTTCGTCAGGATTTCCTCGCGATATTAGTCTTCTTAGGGTTGTTCGAGAGCGATCTAATCTTCTTTCGGGGTAACTACTACTTTCCAATAAATCCATTATTCTGTCAACTAATCTTTCAAATTCATCCTGAGAAACAGATTTCCGTTTTTTCATGCTTTTAACTTTATCTTTTCTTTTGATTTCATAAAGCACAAGTGCAACGGCATGAGATAGATTAAGTATTGGATATTCAGGATTTGTGGGGATAGTAATAGTGGCTTCACATAGAGCGAGTTCTTCTCTATATAGGCCATAATTCTCGCGCCCAAAAAGTAATGCAGGATTCTCTCTTTCAGATATAATATCATTAATCTTTTTTACATCTTGAGGTGCCCTAAACCATCTTTTGTCTCCTCCAGGCCTTATTCCGCTTGTTCCGATGGCAATGTCACAATTTGCTATAGCTTCTTCAATAGTTTTGTAACGTTTTGAATTTTCTAGAATTGGCCTTCCAGATTTGGATCTAGCATAGCTTTCATCAGCTAATTCACGTCCATTTACCATTGCCAAATCAGTTAATCCAAAGTTAGCCATTGCGCGAGCTACAGCTCCTATATTTCCCGGATGTTGAGGTTCAACTAGTACAATTCTCAAAGTTAGCCAAAGGAGGACTTTTAGATAACTTTCGTGTAATGAAATAATTAATATCAGCTTGCTGTGTGACAAACAGAATGGTAGAAATTTACATTATAATGAGTTTGATTATCGGAATTGCTATAGGATTTTATTTAGCTAATCAAAAAAATCAATCTAACGATGAAGAATTAGAGGGAATTAAGGAAGAAATGGAAAAAGCCTTCAAATCAGTAGCGTTTGACGTTAATAGATCTAATACGGAAGAATTTCTTAAGATAGCAGATGATAAATTTCAAAACCTTTCCAAACAGGCAGACAAGGATTTAGAGAATAAGAAAAAATTAATCGATGGCAATTTAGAAACAATGTCTAAGAAGCTTCAGTCTATTGAGGAGCATTCCATTCAACTTAATCAGAGTCTTGAAAATACAAATACTCAAACAAAAGATTTAAAAGATACAACAACAAAATTGCGGGAAATCCTATCGTCTTCGCAAAAGAGAGGTCAATGGGGAGAAAGAATAGTAGAAGATATACTGAATGTAATCGGTCTGATGGAAGGAGTAAATTATACTAAACAAGAAGTTGTTGATACTGGAGAACGTCCAGATTTTACATTTATATTGCCTAAGGAAAAGAAGCTTAATATGGATGTTAAGTTTCCTTTAGCTCATTATGAGAAGTACATAGATACAGAAGATGAGTTAGTTCGTTCAAATGAAAAAAGTAGTTTTCTAAAAGATGTAAAGAAGCATGTTAAGGATATTACAAAGAGAAATTACATAGATCCTTCTTCAGGTACTGTAGATTATGTTTTGATGCTTGTTCCTAATGAATCAATTTATTCTTTCATTAATAAGGAAGATAGCGATGTAATTGATTATGCACTACAGAACAAGGTTTTACTTTGCTCACCACTAACACTGTATGCAATTCTTTCCCTAATAAATCAAGCAACAAAGAATTTTGCTATGGAAGAACAAGCTACAGAAGTTATGAACTTATTAAATCATTTCAAGCTTCAGTGGGGTAAATACGTTGAAGTTATGGATAAAATGGGGAGAAGCTTAGACACGGCAAAGAAGGATTATGATACCATGGTCTCTACAAGAAAAAGACAACTCGAAAGGCCTCTTGATAAAATCGAAGATATTACCAGCTTGGTTGAATCAGCTGAAACTGATAAATTAGGCAGCGGTCAACAAAAATTCTAAAGGTCTTTCATCGAAGAAACTAATTCAGTCATCATTTGCTTACCATCTCCAAATAACATCATAGTTTTATCTTCATAGAAAAGATCATTGTCTACTCCAGCATAGCCCACAGATAATGATCTCTTTACCATTACTACAACTCTTGCTTTATCAGCATCAATGATTGGCATTCCAGCTAATGGTCCTTCTCCGCTTCTTGCAGCAGGGTTAACAGTGTCATTTGCCCCAACAACTATTGCTACATCACATTCAGCCATTTCGGAATTTATATCGTCCATTTCAATCAATTTTTCATATGGGACACTTGCTTCAGCTAATAAGACATTCATATGCCCTGGCATTCTGCCTGCAACAGGATGAATACCGTATTTTACTTCACAACCATTTGCTTCTAGAATGTCAGCAAATTCACGAACTTGATGTTGACATTGTGATACAGCCATTCCGTACCCTGGAATAATCACACATTTAGAGATCCCATCGCAGACCATAGCCACTTCTTCGGGATCAGATCCAACTTTGGTTCTAGTCACTTGTTCTTTATCTGAGCCTCCGAATGATTTGAATAATACATCAATCAATTGACGATTCATTGCTTTACACATTATATTCGTTAAAATCAAACCTGCAGCTCCAACCATAGATCCTGCAATTATCAAAACATTATTTCCAATAATGAATCCGGTAAAAGCAGCTGCAATACCAGACAAAGAATTCAGTAGACTAACTACAACAGGCATATCAGCTCCACCTATAGGAAGCACGAATAAAATTCCAAGAATAGAAGATAATGCAATGATTGCTATAACATAATCTTGATTTCCAGGTTCTTCGATAGTCATGTAAAGAAGCCCTACAATTGAAATTAATACTAATCCTTTAACATAATTTAGCCATCCAGGCCCCCAGGTTGGAGTTCTATACCACGTTCCAAATATTTCGACTCCGCCTTTTAATTTCATCATGGCAAGCAAACTTCCAGTTAGAGTTACCCACCCAACTAAGGCAGACAGTCCAATCGCAATCCAAGCAACATATAATTCTAGACCTTCAGGCAGATCATTTTCATTAATCCTTCTAAATACTTCAGATGCAGCTACTAGCGCACTTGCAGCACCTCCAAATCCATTGAATAAGGCAACCATCTCAGGCATCCCTGTCATTTGTACTCTAACTGCCATTAGATATCCTATAAATCCTCCAATAGCAAGTCCTGCTACAATAAGAATAAAGTTATTAGTTTCACCAAAATCCATCTGAGCAATTGTAACTACTACAGCTACTAGCATTCCCATTGCACCATACAAATTACCAGTTGGTGCAGTTCGAGGATGCCCTAATTTTTTTAGCCCCATTATGAAAAGTATTGAAGCTACAAGATACCCTATATCCCAAACAGCTTCGTCCATTATCGACCTCCCCTTTTACCTGCAATCATGTTTAACATTCTGTTAGTAACAGCAAATCCTCCAACTACGTTAATAGTAGCTAAAATTAGTGCAAAAAAAGCTAGCCATGCAGCAAGACCAGGACTTCCTCCATTATAATCAGTATTTGAGAAAATTAAAGCCCCTACAATTGTAATTCCAGATATTGCATTAGCTCCTGACATTAATGGCGTATGTAGTGTAGCAGGCACCTTTGTAATAAGTTCAAATCCTAGAAAAATAGCTAATAGGAAAACTGTAATTGCTCCAATAAGTGTTACTAATTCCATTATTTCATAGCCTCCATTAATTTAGTGTGATTATCATGTACTTTTCCATTCTCAGCAATTAGAATTCCACCATAGCCTGCTGAAATTCCACCTTCATCTCCAGTAAGAACTTGTTCTTCTTGGTTTATGCTTAATTTCCCTTCATCAACCAAGACAGTTACAAAGTTAGTAACGTTATTTGAGTAAAGCATTGATGCCGTGTTTGGTACAGTTCTACATAGCATTGGTATTCCTACAATAGTTACCCCATCTTTCTCAATAATTTCACCCTCTTCACTTCCAACAATGTTGCCACCAGTATCAGTATTCATATCAACAATTACAGACCCTTCTTTCATTTCTTTTGTCATTTTATCATTATTTTCTTTACCAAAGAATAGTTTAGGTGCATTTGCACCAAATAATCTAGCAGTAGTAATTACAACATCCGCATCTTTTACAGCATCCATTAAAGCATTATCAAACGCATCTTGTAGTCCTTTATCACTAAAAAGGGAAGCATGTCCACTTGAACTTTCGGCATCTTTCCAACCAGGTACATCAATAAACTTAGCACCTAAACTTTCAGTATCTTGTTTAGCAGCTAATCTAACATCTATAGCTTGTACTGCAGCACCCAATCTTTTTGCTGTTGCAATCGCTTGAAGGCCAGCTACTGCGGCGCCTTGTATGATGAATTTGGCAGGCCTAACAGTTCCTGCAGATGTCATCATCATAGGAACCATTTTCGCAATATTTTGTGAACCCATCAGTGCGGCCTTATATCCAGATAAGTTGTCTTGGCTTGAATTAACATCCATAGATTGCCCTTTTGACAACCTTCTTGGAATAACTTCCAGAGAGAGTAAAGTAATTCCAGAACTAATTATTTGTTTTGTTTGCTCTAAATTTCTAAAAGGATCAGCAATACATGCTAGCATTTGGCCTTTTTCCATCATTTCCAAATCTGGAACATCAATGGATGCAATCAGTTCACATTTCATAACCTCTTCTAATGATTCGGTTTTTGCACCTTTCTCGTTGTATTCAGCATCAGAGTATCCTGATTTATCTCCAGCACCTTTTTCAATTAGAACTTCAAAACCTAATTTCATTAATTTAGGTATTGAAACAGGCACAATAGCTACACGAGTTTCCTTCACATCGCTTTCTTTTGGTATTCCTATACGCATTGTTTACACCGTTAATTTGTGTGATGACTAAAATAGTCTATACTGTAGCTTACAAACATACACATAAAACTTTTCCTTTTATTTTCCAATTTCACGAGCTATTACTAAACGTTGCACTTCTTGAGTGCCTTCGTAAATTTGAGTTATTTTTGCATCTCTGAAGAATCTTTCTACTGGGAAGTCTTTCGTGTAACCATATCCTCCTAAAACCTGTACGGCTTTTTCAGAAACCCACATTGCAGTATCTCCGGCGCTAAGTTTGGCAATAGATGCTTCAAGTGTATGGCGTGGAGCATTATGTTCATAATGTTTCTGTTTAGACCATGCAGCTTTGTAAACTTGTAATCTAGCTGCATCTATTTTCACAGCCATGTCTGCCAAGTAATTACTTATTGATTGGTGAGCAGCAATAGGTTTTCCGAAAGTCTTTCGTTCTTTAGAGTATTTGAGTGCAGCTTCATATGCGCCTTGAGCAATCCCTAGTCCTTGAGCTGCAATGCCTATTCTTGAATTATCTAAAGCGTTCATTGCAATTGGGAACCCTTTACCGATATCACCTAGCACATTTTCCTTCGGAACCTTACAGTTATTTAGAACTAAAGTGCAAGTGTCACTTGAACGTATTCCCAATTTATCTTCTTTCTTACCAATTTCAAACCCATCAAATCCTTTTTCAATAATAAAACAAGTAACGCCACCGTGGCTCTTTTTACCATAATCAGGATGGTCAGTGACTTTTGCAAATAGAACAAATAAGTCTGCAGTAGTCCCATTTGTAACCCACATTTTTTCTCCATTTAGAGTAAAATATTCGCCATCGTCGGTTGCTTTAGCTACCATTGCAGCTGCATCCGTTCCAGAACCAGCCTCACTTAATGAGTAAGCACCTAAAAATTCTCCAGATGCTAATTTAGGAAGATATTTCTTTTTTTGTTCTTCATTACCACTCAAGGCAATTGTCATTGAACATAATCCAACATGTACAGCTACCATAACTCCCAATGAAGCATCAACTCGGGATAATTCTTCAACTACGATTGCTTCAGAAATATCATCTAATTTTTGTCCACCATATTCTTCAGGAATAGTCATACCTGCAAATCCCAATTCTGCAAATTTTTTAAACTCATCAATTGGAGCGATTTGTTCCTTATCTCTTTTATCACATGTTGGTCCGGCAACCGTCTCAACAAATTCACGCACCATGCTGCGGATCATTTTTTGGTCTTCAGTTTCTGCAAAATCCATATTTATTCACTCATTAATTTGATAATAGCTTCAGCAGGCTCGCCGTTACAATCCTCAAGAGCTTCTTTAGCTTTCTCAGGAGAGACGCCAGCTTGTGCAGCTACTAGTTCTATGTCTTCTTGGGGGATATTTGTAGTTTCCTCACTACTGCCTACAGCTCTTTCTTCAGGTTCACCTACAATTTGATAAGATTGCTGCCCCATCATATTCATAGCACTTACAGAAGGATTACTGAAGTATAATTCCTTATCTTTTGTTCGTATAATCACTTCAGTAGCATCAAGTTCTTCAGTAGCACTTTGTAATTGTTTCTGCAATTTTTTCATCATACGGGGGTTCATGCGCCCCATGCCTGGCATCATGTTGTGCTTAGAACCTCCCCTCTAAAAGAATTTATGTTAACTTGTACCTGAGAATTACGGCCATCCCTCCCAGGCCAATAAGCATCTCTCCGCCATGATGATGCGGTGATACTTCTACAACTTTAGTTCTATTTTTCTGAGCTATTTCTAATAACTCTAATCCTTCCAATTCTTTTGTTTTTTCAGATATTAACAATATACTTTCTGCAGCTCCACTTTCAACAGCAGTTCTCACTTCTTTTTTACCGTAAGTCCCTAAATCTTTTGCTATAGCTTCCTTAAGTTTCTCTACAGCAGCCATTTCTTCTTGTATCTTAATTTGTGCCACTGCATTTGGTAAGTCACCTCTTCCTATGGCTTCATGGATTCCAGCCATTCCTCCTTGTCCAGAATTCTCAATCACGCATCCTTTGAAGATTTCACGAGCTCTTGCCTTGCCTACCTCAGCAAAATCTTCTTTTAGAAATCCAGGCCCTATTATGACTATAATTGAATTCTCTATGTGAACTTTAACAATTTGTTTAACAGCTCTTTTGTAGAAATCATTTAATTCTTCACCACCTGTTGACTTACCACTTCCTTCTCTGTTAAGTGTCTTTAATTCACGAATACCATATGTTCTCAATTCAGCAATAACTATCGAATCACTTTCAACAGCAATAGCAGTTGCAGTAACTATGGGTTCAGCAGCTTTTTTCAGCCTTTCTTTGTGATGATTTAGCCATACTTCTTTTCTTACATCAAATGAATCGCCAGGTTCCAAAATTAAGGTATGATGTAGCCCTTGGTTGTTTTCTCCAAGAGAGATAAGGCCATGGCACCGGAAACGTTGTCCGAATGATTGGTATTCTAGATTCTTAATGTCTATAGTAAGTTTCATTTTTTGCTTCTTACCTCTTTCTTTTTTGAGCCTATCAGACTGTGAGGATTCTCTTCTTTCGGTTAACGCTCTTACTTGGTCGCCCTCACTCAACAATAAGTTTAGATGATATAAATCATCCTCATTTTCTAGACGAATGTGATAGATGTTACTATCGCGTTTATTATATTTCAAAACAACCTCACAAGTAGACTACAATATCTAAATTCTTAGCTAATTCTTTGTAACGGTTTCGTATTGTTACTTCAGTAACTCCTACTGTATCTGCAATAGTCTTTTGAGTTTTTCGTTGGTCATGTACAACTGAGGCGATATAAATTGCAGCAGCAGCTACACCCGTCGGACCTCTGCCAGAGGTTAATTCAGCAGCTATAGCTTGATTAAGAATACTAATCGCAGTATTTTCAACGTCACCAGGAAGTTCTAATTCTCTACAGAAACGGATAATGTATACCGAGGGAGATGCAGGTTGAAGATTCAATTTTAATTCTCTAGATATGTATCTATATGTTCTTCCTACTTCTTTTTTTGACGCCCTCGATGCTTCAGTAATCTCAGTTAGTGTTCGAGGAACTTCACACCTTCGGCATGCACCATACAGTGCAGCAGCAGCAACACCTTCTACAGATCTGCCTCTTACAAGATTGTCTTGTACTGCACGTCTGTATAGCATGGCAGCTTCTTCTCTAACTTGGCGATGTAATCCAATTTTAGAAGCTAATCGGTTAAGTTCAGTAAGTGCTTGGGCTAAATTCCGATCTGCAGAATTTGATGCTCTTGTTCTATTTTGCCACTTTCTCATTCTGTAAACTTGAGCTCTATTCTTAGTTGGAACGTTATTTCCGTTAATATCTCGTCCACCCCAGCCAATGTCTGTTGAAAGGCCTTTATCATGCACCATTACGGACATAGGAGCTCCTCCTCGAGCTCTTCTTTCATTCTGTTCAGAATCGAAAGCCCTCCATTCAGGTCCTTGATCAATTACTTGGTCATCTACAACAAGTCCACAATTTCTACAAGTAACCTCTCCACGCTTATAATCACGTACAATATGTTCAGAGTCGCATTCCGGACATTCAGTCAATTCTTCAACATCAACTTCTTTGACTTTTTCGGAAATATTCATACTCATGATTGGAGATGATTTTGCCAATATAAGCTTTGGGCCATTGCCTTTAAATTCCCCATTTCGGGAGAAGGTGGAACACAATTATAGATAACCTATTTTATGAACCTTGTATCAAGTAAATTAATGCGTAGGGTAAGAGATTCTATACACGATTACATCGACTTAGATAATTTAGAGTCATCTTTAGTCGATACTGAACCCTACCAAAGGTTACGGTGGATTAAGCAATTAGGCTCGGCCAATTTAGTATACCCTGGTGCTAATCATACAAGACTTGAACATAGTATAGGAGTTAGTCATTTGGCAAAGCAGATGGCTATCCAGTCAGGAGTTCCTGATGATGAAATACACCTAGTTTCGATTGCAGCTTTACTTCATGATTTAGGCCATTCTCCATATTCACATTTAGCAGATGAGTTGCCATTTGGTAAAGATCATGTTGATGTAACTCAAGACATAATTAAAGATAGTCAAATATCGGATATTTTCCATAAGAAAGGTATAGACATTAATGAGATATGTAATTTGATTAAAGGCAATCATAGATACGGTTCACTGATTTCAGGAGATATAGATGCAGATAGGCTAGACTATCTTATGAGAGATTCACATTATACTGGTGTTAAGACGGGAGTAGATACTGGAAGATTAATCACAAAAATGTCATTTGCAGATAATGATTTGGCAATTGGAGAAAGTGGTTTGCCAGTTGTCGAAACTTTCCTGACGTCAAGGTCGATTATGTTTCCAACAGTTTATTTCCATCCTTTTTCAAGGGGGGCTGAATTAATGTTAGCAAGGGCAACGAAGTCTGCAATAGATAAGGCCAATTTTTCATACGAATCTTTTATTTCCTACACCGATCATAAATTTCTCTCAGAATTAAATCTAGCTGGCGGTCTTTCGAGAGAATTAGTTAATAATTTTGAAACTAGAAAAATAAGTAAAAGAGTAGTCAGTATTACCAAGGATAAAACTGAAGAAATGGGCATCACTAAATCAGATATTGATAATTTAGAATCTGCAATTGCTGGAAAATTAGACATTAATGCAACAGAGATATTTATGGATCTACCGCCTCTCAAAGTAGTCCCAACAATGAAAGTTAAAATTATTAAGGAAGACGGAACATTAGATTATGCCATCAACATGTCTACTATAACAAAAAGTCTATACGAGGCTCAGTTTGACCATTGGAGATGTCGAATTTATGCACCTCCCGATTTAGCAGAGGAAGCTTCGAAAGTTGCAAAAAAGGAGTTAGGAATTTAAATGTCTAAATCTATACAGAAATTTATTGAGAGCCTTAATTGGAGTGTATTAGATAGTAAGTGGGATGGGAATGCACATTTATTTTTTGTTGAAGAACCTGAAAATGTGGAAGAAAAATTTGAGGAATTACGTTTATCACTTAAAGTAGCAACAACCTTTGGCACGGGTCGTCTATTTCCAATGTTAAGGCGAAGCGGTAATGAATTGATTTTAGTAATTCTTCCTCAACCTTCTTTTGATTATTATGATAATAGAATTAATTTGTACTTACTTTTAGCTACTTTTTTCACTACAACTTGGGCTGGATCAATGTGGTGGGCATCATATGATGATTCTTCTATAATTGAAATGAGTTGGTGGTGGCTTAGGATTCTAGTAAGTCCTCAAATATTTTTTATGGGATTTCTTACTTTTTCTTTGCCCTTAATGTTAATTCTTGGAGCTCATGAGATGGGTCATTATTATTATGCAAAGAAGCATAACCTTGATGCCTCTTTGCCTTTTTTCTTACCAATGCCCCCAATGATATTTCCATTCGGGACAATGGGTGCATTTATTTCAATAAGAGAGCCAATACCTAATAGAAAAGCTCTGTTAGATGTTGGTGCAAGTGGCCCTATTGCAGGCCTTTTAGTTGCCATTCCTGTTACTCTTCTTGGATTTTGGTTAACTGAAGTAAATGCAGTTTCAGTACCTGTTGATTCAGGTGATTCATTAT
>Ga0315326_10000314_pt1 | contig 23177 bp, 19 predicted proteins | sample M180m32315metaG_FD_203457 | JGI IMG/M metagenome (GOLD analysis project Ga0315326, IMG submission 203457) | Ammonia-oxidizing marine archaeal communities from Monterey Bay, California, United States - M1 80m 32315 | ecosystem: Environmental > Aquatic > Marine > Coastal | place: USA: California... | reverse complement strand
GTTAAAATAACAAGATCAACACCTTCATTATTAGTCAATTCATTTAATTCTTCTTCTAAAGTTTCAGAATGACTAAGGACAGCATGATCAGCTCCCATTTTCTTTGCCATTTCATTTCTTACTTCACTATTTCCTATAGCTATAGTATTTTTGGCTCCATAAAGAGGTCCTAAGCCTATGGCTCCTAGGCCTAAAATCCCTAATCCTACAACAGCAACATTTTCTCCTGGTATAAAATCAGCCTTTGTATAACAAAATCCGCTCAGAGTATACAAAGTAGACCAGACAGCATCTTCATTTTTTACCCCATCGGGTACTACACATATATTTGTACTTTCTTTAGCTATCCATTCAGATTGATGAGGGTTTTGAGATACCACTCTATCGCCTACTTTAAACTCTTTTACATCAGATCCAACTTCTTCAACAACAGCAATATTTGAGTCCCCTACCCATCTAGGATATGTTGGTGCACCCGGAACATCTTCAGCTCCTTCATAGTTTCCTCTGTCTGTTCCAAGTTTTAAAGCACTGACTATAGTTTTAGCTCTAATTTCATCACTGTTTAAATTATTTTTTAAATTTTGATCTTCAATTTCAATACTATACGGTTTCTTTAATATTGCGATTTTCATTTTTGAACCTTACCTTTAAATTAATATATAAAAAAAAGTTACTCTAATGAAAAAACATAACATAAACAACTCACTAAATCTTTATAAAAAGGCTGAGAAAATAATACCTGGTAAAACTCAATTAATAAGCAGAAGATCCAGTCAATTTGCACATGGCATAAATCCTATTTACGCTAAAGAGTCTAAAGGAGGCTATTTTATAGACGTTGATGATAATAGATATTTAGACTGGATGAATGCTGTTTCGGCTATAATACTTGGCCATTCACATGAACATGTTGACAATGCTGTAAAAGAACAAATTGACAAAGGAAGCATCCATACAGTCAATAGTTCATTAGAATTAGACTTAGCAGATTTACTTATTGATCAAATTCCTAGTGCTGAAATGGTTAGATACACAAAAGGTGGTGGAGATTCTTGTGCTTTAGCAGTTAGGATAGCAAGAGGTACTACAGGTAGAGATAAAATTTTATTCAGCGGATATCACGGATGGCATGACTGGTATCAATCAGCAAATTATTTAGTAAACCCAGAAGATGGAGAGTTTCCTTTTGCTGGAATAGAACCTATAGGTGTTCCAAAAGCATTAGCAGGAACTGCAATTCCATTTATTTACGAGGATATAGAAAATTTACGAAACTTAATTAATGAACACGGAGATGAAGTAGCAGCAATAATGCTAGAGCCAATGAGATCTGAATTCCCCAAACCTGGCTATTTAGAAGAAGTAAAAAAATTAGCTCATGAAAATGGATCTTTACTAATTTTTGATGAAGTCAGTTGTGGTTGGAGAATGTCTGTTGGGGGTGCTCAGAAAAAATTAGGTGTAACTCCTGATATAACTGCTTTTGCTAAAGCAATGTCAAATGGTTATCCTATGGGAGCCGTAGTAGGATCTATAGAAGCAATGGAACAAGCAGATAGAATGTTTGTTTCTAGTTCATACTGGAGCGATAACATAGGGTTATCAGCTTCAAAAGCTACAATTGAATATTTGATTAATAACAACTCTGAAAAATGGTTTGAAGATTATGGTAATAATTTGAAGAAAAAAATCAATGAAGTCATGAATAGTTCTGAAGTTGATGCTCAAATTTCAGGAGTTCCCTCAGGACCTATTATCCAGTTTATGAGTTCTGAATCTTCTGATATACCTTTAATGAAAACTTTGTTTGTTCAAGAAATGGCAAAACAAGGTATACATATGAGTACAGTTTTCCACCCTACAATGTCTCATACTGAGGATGATATAGATATTACAGCAATAGCAATAGACAATAGTTTAAAAACTATAGCAAAAGCTCAAAATTCTAATTTTGAAAATTACTTAGAAGCTCCTATACTAAATGAACCATTTAGAAGATTAGTCAAATAATTTATGAACTCTACCTCTATGTATAATAGATTTGATATTTCTTAAATCAGAAATATTTTTTTCAGGTTCGCCTTCAACAGAAATAATATTAGCAATTTTTCCTGTTTCTAAAGAGCCTACTTCGTCGTCCACCCAGCAGGATTTAGCAGAAAAAATTGTGCCCGATTGAATAGCCTGCATTGGGGTCATACCAATAGAAACATGAGCATGGATTTCATCTTGGAAACTCGTGCCTCCAAGTTTATAATATTGCCACGATGCATCAGAGCCTGAAACTAATTGAATTCCTTTGTTCATGACTTTTTGCCAAACTATTTTTGCTTCTTCCCAGTTAACGTTAAATATTTCAATTTCTTTTTTTTCTGCCTCAGTAAGATCTGATTTATCTTTAGCAGATAACTGCCAAATTCTTTCTCTTCCTTGGTGCAAAGTAGCATTAATAAAAACTCCTTTATCAGCCATCTGGTCAGCAAGCTTTTCATCAAATTCAAGGATCCCATTTTTATTTACAAATCTTCCATGAATAATAGTATCGACTCCTGCTTCAACTGCAATTCTGATCCCTTCTGTGTTTACACAATGTGCAGCTGTATGAATTTCAAATTTATGGGCTTCATCTACAATGGCTTTCACTTCATCATAATTAAATGAAGGGACTCTAGTATTTGAAGTTCCAGTACTACCGCCTGTTGCGGTAATTTTTATCATATCGCTTCCATCTCTGATTAATCTTCTAACAGAGCTAACACATTCCTTCACTCCCGTTGCTACTTCTCCAAACCAGTTAAGATGACCTCCAATAATAGTTATAGGTCTTCCTGACATAATTAGATCTGGAGTTTGTATGATACCTCGATTTGAGGCTTCTTTTATCATATACCCAGACATATTTTTGGCACCTAAGTCTCGAAGAGTTGTCACACCTGAATCTAAGTGTTTGATAGCATTTTGAGCTCCATTTATTGCTAAAAGATTATCATCAGTTTTAACTAAAACATCACCAGGTGTACCATCTCCAAATCCTATTAAATGCACATGAGAATCAACTAATCCTGGTAAAATTGTTCCTTTTAATGATATTTTTTCAGCACTATTATATGATGGATGATTTGAAATATTTTCAGGAGAATCTATTGCAATTATTTTTTCATTTTCTACAAGAATAGAAGTTTTTTTATCAATAACCTCACCCTTTACAGTATCTATCATTCTGTTACCTGAAAAGACCTTGGTATTCATTTTTTACATCCTTTAAATATAGATTCTGTTAACCTTGTAGGTACAATATACCATACATCTTTTTTTTCTAATTTTAGAGGTTCGCTTGCATATTCAATTGTCCATTCTAATGTATTTGAATCTATAAGATTAAATGTATCTTTTTCTAACCCAACTGAGTTTTCAGAACCTAGAATATGAATGATTTCAGAAGGTAATGGAAAAAGCTCAAATGGATCATCAGTAGGAGGAGAAATTTGAATTAGCAATAGAACAGGATTCAATTGAGATTTTATTGTTTTTTTGAATAATTCATCATCACAGGTTTCATCAACATATTTTTCAGATAAATTATTCTTAATCCAAATATAAAAATCAATGGTTTCATTAACAAAAACTTCAGATTTAATTAATGGATCATTAGAAGAATTCACATTTCTTCTAGCTTCTAAGATTTCTGTCCTCAATTCTGATCTCCAAGTTTGAAGTTGAGAATAGTCTTCTTTTTGAGAACAACTAAATAAAAAAAATATTGAAATAACTATTAAAAAAAAATTTCTTTTCATAATCGATTTAAAAAATTATTGAGATTCATTCCTAGGATACCAAGCACACTTATGATCATCATAACATGGTGCACAATACAAAATACTGTGACCTGGCGAATCTTCAATGAAAAGTGGAGTTGATGTTGTACACTCTTCTTTTGGTTCTGGACAATTGGACAAGAAATTGCAGCCAGAAGCAATGTCTGAAGGGTTTGGAGTGTCTCCTAAAATTGGTTGCCTTTCTTTTTTAAAATCAGGATCAGGGTTAGGAATAGCTGAAATTAATGTTTTAGTATAAGGATGCATTGATTGATTGAAAATTTCGTCTGGAGTCCCTGATTCAACCTGCCTTCCAAAATACATTACATTTATTTGATCACTTATCTGTCTAACGATACTAAGATCATGAGAAACAAAAAGATAAGATAATCCTAATTCGTCTTGTAAATCCATTAATAAATTAATGACCTGAGCTTGAACAGATACATCCAGGCCAGAAACAGGTTCATCACAAACAATAAGAGCTGGGTTCAAAGCTAAGGCTCGTGCAATTCCAATCCTCTGTCTTTGTCCTCCACTAAACGCATGAGGAAACCTTATCATGTATTCTGCTCTTAGGCCTACTTTTACTAAAAGTTCTTCAACCCTATCTTGACGTTCAGTTCTATTTTTAACACCATTTAAGAGAAGAGGTTCACTAACAATATCAAAAAGATTCATTCTTGGGTTTAGAGATGAGAAAGGATCTTGAAAAATCATTTGCATTTCTTTTCTCAGAGGTCTTAAATCACTTTCAGATAATTTAGCTAAATTATGAGCTCCATCCTCATTATTTAAGAAAATATCTCCATCAGTTGGGTCTATTGCTCGTAATATACATTTTGAAATAGTGGTTTTTCCGCAACCACTTTCTCCAACTAATCCTATAGTTTTACCTCTAGGGATATTAAATGAAACATCATCAACAGCTCTTATTTGCCCCGAAACTTTTTTTAAAAGACCAGAAGTTAAGCTGTAATATTTTTTTAAGTTATTTATCTCAACTATATTGTCATTTTTTATTTTTGATTTTGTAGTCATATTATTACCTTTAATTTAAACCCCTCTTGGATACCAAGCGCATTTGTGTTCTTTGTAACAAGGGCCACAATATAGTACATTATGACCAGCTGATTCTTCTATTATTATTGGTTCTCCATTTAAGCATTCTGGATTGTCTCCTTTACAATTAGGTTGAAAATTACAACCGGAAGGTCTTGCTACAGGATGAGGAATTGTTCCTTGAAGAATAGGAAGTCTCTCTCGATGTTTTGTTGCTAAAGATGGGATGGAACTTAATAATGATTTTGTGTATGGATGGATAGGATTCTTATATACTTCTTGCAAAGAACCACTTTCAACAACTTTACCTAAATACATAACATTTACATCATCAGCTAATTCTGCGATCACACCTAAATCATGTGTGATCATAATTATAGACATCCCATTTTTTTCTTGAAGCTCATTCAATAAATCAAGTGTTTGTGCTTGGGTTGTAACATCTAAAGCTGTTGTAGGTTCATCAGCAATTAATACATCAGGATTAGTGCATAGTGCCATTGCAATCATAGCTCTTTGTCTTTGCCCTCCACTTAATTCAAATGCAAATTGTTTTAATCTTTGTTTAGGATTGTTCATTCCTACTCTAATTAACCAATCTTCTGCTAATTCAATAGCTTCTTTTTTTGTATGGTCTAGATGCAAAGTGATGGCCTCTGTAATTTGATTTCCTATAGTATGGATTGGACTAAAAGAAGTCATTGGCTCTTGAAAAATCATTGAAATTCTTCCTCCTCTAACTTTTTTCAGTTCAGAAGAATTAAGAGTGGCTATATCTTGAGATTTTTCATGAGTTTCGTCATATAAATTCATAGTTCCATTGATGATTCTTCCAGGTCTATCAATCAATCTTAAAATTGATTTAGTAGTGATGCTTTTCCCACACCCGCTCTCACCTACAATTCCTAGTGTTTTTTTCGGGTAAACATTTAGATCTACTCCATCTACTGCTTTGACAATCCCATCTGCTGTATAAAAGTATGTTTGTAAGTCTCTTACTTCTAACAAAGGGGGCTCTATATTTTCTTTTTGTTTCTTCGTAACCAAATTTATACCTCCTGATATGGATCAGCTGCATCTCTGATTCCATCTCCCATGAAATTTAATGCCAATATTACTACAATAACTAATATTGCTGGAATGAATAACCAAGGCATGTTAGCAACAGATTGAACATTCTGCGCATCTTTTAATAGAACACCATAACTTACTGCAGGAGGTCTTAAGCCTAAACCTAAGAAACTTAAAGATGTTTCTGTTACTATCATTAAAGGTAATGATAGAGATGCTTGAGCAATTATATGACTATAAAAAGAAGGGAGCATATGTATAAATATAACTCTCATCGTTTTAGCCCCATTTAACCTTGCAGCAGTAACAAAATCTTCATCTTTCAAAGCCAAAAATCTTCCTCTAATAACCCTAGCTAAATCTGTCCAAGCAAATAGAGAAATAATAACAGTAATCATGAAATATACCTGGTTTATTGTCCAGTCATCTGGAAATGCAGAAGACAACCCCATGTATAGGGGTATTGTAGGAATAGATCTTATTATTTCAATAAATCTTTGAATTAAAGAATCAATTAAGCCTCCATAATAACCAGAAATGGATCCTAAAAATATTCCAAAGACTATACTCAAAGCAACACCAACAAGACCAATCGTTAACGAAACTCTTGTAGCATGCATAGTTCTTGAAAATACATCCCTACCCTGTTTGTCTGTTCCAAATAAATGAATCCAAGCGTTAGGATCTTTAGTTTCATCTTTCATTCCTAATATATGCCTATCAGTCTTAATCAATCCCCATAACTTATATTCATAGCCTTTTCCAAATAAAGAGATTCCTTCAGACTTTTCGCAATCAGCCTCAAATTCCATTAAAAAAGATTCCATATTTCTTTCACCTGTAACTTCACAAGTGCTCATAAAATGGCCTTCTTTAAAAAATTGTATCCCTTGGGGAGGCATATAACCTCTTGCAGCTGCATAATCAACAGGAGGGGCTGTTGATAAAAAGTCAGCAAATAAGACTATTAAATAAAACAGAACTACTATAATTGAAGCTGTAAAACCTAATCTGTGTCTTTTAAATCTTCTCCAAATTAGTTGCCTTTGAGTAGCAAGCTCAATTGAATCATCTCTCTCACTTGGTTGATTATTTGAACCTTTTGAAAACAGACTCATAAAATAACTATAGCTAAATTTACTCATCATTATGAATCTCCCAATCTGATTCTAGGATCAACTATAAGTAGTAAAATATCTGAAATAAATGTTCCAATAACAGTCATAAAGCCAATAAGTAAAATTATTCCTCCGGCTAAAAACATATCTTGAGCAACCAAGGCTCTAACTAACATAGGACCAACTGTAGGCAATGATAAAACAACACCAACAATAATACTTCCGGATATAAGATATGGAAGGATGTATGCTGTTAAGCTAATCGCTGGATTTAACGCAAGTCTTACAGGATATTTTAAAATCAATCTCCATTCAGATAAGCCCTTAGCTCTCGCAGTAATAACATATGGTTTACTTAATTCATCAAGTAAATTTGCTCGAGTGATTCTCATAAGTGAAGCTGTTCCAGCCGTACCTAAAACTACCATAGGAATCCAAATATGATCAATCAGATCACGTACTCTTCCCCAACTCCAGGGGACTCCAACATATTCAGGGGAAAATAATCCTCCTGGACTAAAATCAAACCAAACAAAAAATAAATACATTGCTATTAAAGCAATCATAAAATCTGGTATTGCAAGACCGACAAATCCTAAGAAAGTAAACAAATAATCCCAAACAGAATATTGTTTAACAGCAGAAATTATTCCAAATGGAATTGCAATGACCCAAATAAAAATAACACATGCAATAGCAAGAATAATGGTTAATAACAATCTTTCTGAAATAACATTAGTCACAGGTTGATTATATTCAAAAGAAAAACCTAAGTTTTGCTGAAGAAAAATCTGGTTCATCCATTTGAAATATTGAATATAAAGAGGCTTGTCTAATCCATAAAATATTCTTAAGTTAGCAGCTTCTTCAGCATCAACCATACTTCCAGTAGCCTGAAGTGTAGCAATATAAGCTGTAACATAATCACCTTCGGGTAGGTTTATTATAAAAAAAGAGATAAGAGTTACTGCCCATAAGGCAACAAACATAAAGACCATTCTTCTAGCGATAAAATTTAACATTTAAATATTTTTTTCTTTCTAAATAAAGATCAATTAATGTAAGGAATATTATTTGTAACTCAAATGGTGAGAAAGACGTTTTTTATCTAACTGCTCCATTTTATCTAATGAATAATACCTTTGAATTTATTATCTAACATAAATTACAAAAAGAGGGCACAAAAAGTGCCCTCTTTTCAAAAATAATCAAATTATGATTATTGGTTTCCACCTTCTAGCCACCAAGTTTCAGGGAAACCGTTTCCTGAAGTTTGTGCGTGGTATGAGAATGGAAGTGGGTTTGGAACGTTTCTAACGTTCTTCTTGATTATAGCTGTGTAAGTAGGCTTGTTCATCACAGTTGTGATAGGGTTAGCGTTTTCACAGTTAAGCTCAACAACCTTTTTTAGGTTTGGAGCATATGCAGCGGCATCACTTACAGCTTCATCGTAAAGAGTCTGCCATTCACCAATCCATCCTGGTGCGATTGTTCCGTCCATATGTTCGTCAGCCCATTTAGGAGCGATGAATCCTCCACCACCAACTATTCCTAGATGGTTAGGAGTAATAATAGCTCCAGCTCTTCCTGATGATTCCCAACTATTAAGCATAGTTTCGTTTTCATCTCTCTTAGAAGACCATAAACTTCTTTCTTGAGCATCAAGTTTTCCGTTTACTCCAAGATGCTTTTTCCACATTTCGATTACCATAGAGTCAATACCCTCGTAATCTTCGAAAGCTGCAACAGCCACAGAGTGAACTACTACAATTTGCTCTCCAGAACCAGGCATTAATCTCATGCCATCAGCATCTTTTTTATCCAATCCAATTGAGTCTAATAAAGCATTAGCAGCATCTGGGTTGAATTGTACTAAGTCTTCTCCAATGTATTTACCAGGGTTGTTAGGGTCGTCCCATCCGGCACATAGACCACCAACTTCTCCTAATCCTAGGAAGAATACTTCGTTAATTTCGTCTCTTTCAATACCCATTGATAGAGCTTTTCTGAAATCTGTGTTGTTTAGGAATTCAGCAGTTTCTGAGTCAACAGCTCCGCCGTCACCTTCCCAAGATTGGTTAATGTATAGGTTTGCTATACCAGATTCAGGTTGTCTCCAGAATTGGATTCTGTAGTTACCTTTTTCAGAATTCTCTTTGAAAACAGGAAGTTTTGAAAGATCAATGTGTCTACCTTGAACAGTAAACTCACCAGCAATAGCCTTTAGGTTTAGAACCTCTAGGTTCTCTGCTAGATCAAGTGAAACAGCGTCCATGTAAGGTAGTTGATTTCCTTCTGTATCAACAGCCCAGTAGAAACAGTTTCTTTCTAGACGCCATTGGTCAGAAGTAATTGGCTTTGTAACAGCCCAAGCTGTCATCATAGGTGAGTCAGGGTTAGCGTTAGCGTGGTTTAAGAACAAGAAGTACTTAGCCCAGTTTTCGTAACCTGCAGCCTCAGCTATAGCATTAGCTTCATCAAGACCTATTACGTCAGGATGGAAATCACTCAAGTAGTGTGATGGTGCATATAGACCTAGACCAGAGTCACCTCTAGTATGAGGACCAGCAACAACAACAGAAGCTAATAGAGTAATCAATAGACCGTAAGGCTCACTTGAGTTAATCTGTATAGTTTCTTTTGATACTTGTGTAAAATCTAGAAGTTCTCCTCCAGACTTCATCCATGATGGTGGAGTCGGAACTAGATCTTCATTTGTAACCATATGGTTATACCAAAACATGATGTCATCAGTGTTGTAATCATCTCCGTCTGACCATTTTAGGCCTTTTCGAAGAGTAAGAGTAAACTCTGTAGCATCAGCGTTTGATGTCCAACTTTCAGCAATGTTTGGCTGAACGTCAGTCATATTTGTTCCGAAGAACAATATGTGGTCTTTCATAGGTCTTTCCATGTTTTGTCCATCAGCAGGACCTGTGAAAGCTCTGTACCAAGTACCACCATATTCTCCAATGCCTTCAGCTGGGCTGATAACAAGTGGGTTGTCAGGTAGTCTATCCTCTAGAGCTGGAATCTCTCCAGCTGCAGCTTTAGCAGCACATACAGGAGATTCGTTGAATGAACTTGGCATTGAGTCTGATAGACTTGGCCATGATACATCACCTTCTCCTAAACCAGCAGATTGGTCATCCGCTGTAGCAGCTTTTGAAGTCTTAGAAGTCTCTACCAGCTTTGGCTCTGCTTTTTTAGCAGGTGCAGCAGCAGCAGCTTTAGCAGGTGTTACTCCTGCATCTTTAGCTTTAGCGGCAGCTCCAGAAGCGCTAGTAGTGTTAGTAGCTTCTTCAACTTCGTCATCTGAACATGCAATAGCAAATAAACCTAGAGCGGCTATAGCTACTATAACAAGTCCGAATCGGAATTTTTCTAACATACTTTCCTCCGTAATCGTAGTTATTTTTTTTTCCTTCCATAAATAATAAAGGGCATAAGCCCCCTAATATTATTCTGTCTATTATAACCCATATTAATAGAAAAAAAGCAACTACTAAAAATAGTTATGTACTTTATTAGTCAATAATAGGACTTTATTAGTGAGCTTAGAAGTAATCATTTTTATTTATTCAATTAACCAATTGAGAAAGTTCTTCTTTAGTTATTTTCCCAGCATGTGTAAAAGCAACCATCCCATCGTTTTCTGTAAATACCCATGATGGGAAATAAGAAACTCCAAAATGCTCAGCTATTAAATTTTTTTTATCATCATATATAACTGGGTATTGCCATTTTTCATTAAACAACCATTCGTCAGGAGGGTAATTAGGCTTTTCTGGGTCAATACTTGTAACTACAAGAACAATTTTCACACCTTTTTCTATAATATTGCCTTCCTCAATCCATTGGACAACTTCAGGAATCTCTTCTTGGCAAAAAGGGCACCAATGTGCAACAAACAGAAATATAGTTGGAGAGTTTTCAGGATAACTAATAATTGGGCTTTCACTAGAAAGTTTATGTTTTATAATTGGGGAAAATTTCCCACTAGCAGAATCTATGCCTGTCTTGGGAGTAGCTATTTCTATTTTTTCTCCAGAAATTTCTATATCTGAAATCAATTTATTATTTTCAGAATTTGAACAAGAAAATAATAGGATCAAAAAAAAGAAAAGAAAGATTGTTTTTTTCATTATAAGTTCACCCATTGATTTGTTCTCATAGATAATTCTAATGCATTAGAAATCTTTTGTAGAGATTCAATATCCTCTATATATTTTTTTTTCTTAACATTTTTTCCGAAAAACACTTTTTCTAAAAATTCATGCATACCAGGCCAACCATAATAAGGTTCAAAAAAATCAATTTTTTTATTATTTTCAGAAATAATCTCTGAATTCATTAAATTGATATTCATATTCTTATTTTCAAAAAATAAATCTAAAACTACACTCAACCCATCTGTAGATTCCATATTAAATTCCCATTCTGCAAGAAATTTCTCGTAATCCAAAATAGTTACTCCTTTTGATTCAGTCGGGAATTTTATCTTTTTTTCTACATTACTACGAACTTTTACAGGAGTGGCTTTAAATATTTTATTTAGAACATCTATATACCAAGGAGAGGATGAATAAACACTAAATCCAGGCCACCAATTTGCAGATAATTTTAATTTAGCTCCTAATAATTTACCAAATTTGTTTCCCCCAATAATTGAGCTTAGATAATTTACTATAGGTAAATATGACATTTCTAAATTAGGAATTATTAAATTTTCTTGATCCTTAATCCTTTGAATTATATATTCAGAATTTAGCTTATTTGCTGTTAAAGGCATTTCAAAAATACAATCAACATCATAAGAAAGAATTTCTAATAATAGATCTTCATGAATTTCATCTGGGACACTTAAAATGATTAGGTCAATTTCTTTATTTTTCAACAATTCTTTATAATTTAGAAAATATTTTGCATCATTACCAAATATTTTCTTTGCATTTTCAAGAGATTTTTCTGTTTTAGTAGAAACATATTTTATTTTTGGATTTTTAAAATTATTAACAAAAGGGATATAAGCACTTTTTACCCAATTTCCAAATCCTATTAATCCAATATTTTCATAACTCATATGTAAATTTTATATTATGTATGGAAAATTGGGTTATTATTATTTTTAGATAAATTGTAAACAAATAAAAAAAGAGAGTATTATGGTCAGCAATGAGAATTACAGCAAAGGTACAAAAATTACAGAAATTGACACCCCTTCGATAATAGTGGATCTAAATATAGCTGAAGATAACATAAAAAAAATGCAAAGCTTTGCAAATGAAAATAATGTTTCTATGAGACCTCATTCTAAAACAAATAAAAGCCCTTATTGGGCAAAAAAACAAATTCAAGCTGGAGCTATAGGTATTTGTTGTGCAAAATTGGGAGAAGCAGAAATGATGGCAGAAGGAGGGGTTAAAGAAATATTAATCCCAAATCAAATCGTTACTGAACAAAAAATCAAAAGATTAGTCGATGTAAATAAAAAGTCTAAAGTTATGGTTGCTGTTGAAAATTTAGAAAATGTTTCAACCTTGTCTGAACACTTTGAAAAAAATTCTATGAAATTGAGTGTAATTATTGAAGTAAATGTTGGCATGGACAGATGTGGCGTTGAGCTTGATGAAATAGTTGATTTTGCACGAAATATAGTTAATAAACCGGGACTTGAATTTGAAGGAATTATGGGATATGAAGGGCATACTGTAAACATAGGAAATTTTGAAGATAGAGTAAATGAAACTACAAAAGCTATGGAAAAATTATTAAATGCAAAAAATATACTTGAAGAAAATGATATTGATGTAAAAATTGTTTCAGCTTCTGGAACTGGAACTTATAATATAACAAGTAAAATAGCTGGTATTACTGAATTACAATGCGGATCGTACATATTTATGGATGGGAATTATTTAAAAATCTTTGAAGATTTTCAACCAGCTTTATCTTTATTGTGCACAGTTGTATCAAGGAGAGAAAATAATATAGTAATAGACTGTGGATTGAAATCAGTATCAATGGACCAGGGATTACCCGAGGTTGTTTACCCAAAAGGAATCAAACTTCTTTCTTTATCTGAAGAACATTGCAAATGTGAAATTGAAGGTGATGTAGATTTAAAAATAGGTGATAAAGTCTTTGTTAGACCTATGCATTCTGATACCACTATAAATCTTCATGATAACTATTTTGTACACAGAGATGGCGTCTTTGATGAAAAAGTTGAAATTTTAGGAAGAGGAAAGTTCAAGTAAAATGCTTGATTACTTAATCAAAAACGGATTAATTGTTGATGGGACAAATACAAAGCCTAAAAAATCAACTATTGGCATATTAAATAATAAAATAATTACTGATGTGACAAACCATTCAATTGCAAAAGAAGTAATTGATGCGAAAAACAAAATAATTTCCCCTGGGTTTATAGATGTGCATTCTCATGATGATTTTAAAGTGCTATCTGACCCAAAAGTATCTCATAATATCCTTCAAGGAATAACAACTATGATTGTTGGAAATTGTGGGTTTGGAGTTGCTCCATATGATTCAGCAAAAGAGCAAATGTCCGCTTTATATGAAATAAAAAACTCAGACATAAAATGGAATAACTTCGAAGACTACTTTGATATTTTAAACAATGATAAAATGTCTATAAATGTTGGGGTTCTTGTTGGTCATCATACAATTAGAAGACATTCCTTGATTGACTTAAAAAGTCCTTTTCCTACTAAATCAGAGATGTCAAAAATGTCAGCTATATTAGTTGAAGGTATGGAATCTGGATGTTTAGGCTTTTCTACAGGGTTAGTTTATGAACCTGGAAGATACTCAGACACGAATGAAATTATAGAGCTGGCAAAAAATATAAATAAATATGATGGCGTTTATGTCTCACATATGAGAAACGAGGCTGAAGGATTACTAGACTCTATTATTGAAACTGCAAATATTGGATTAAAGGCAGAAGTAAAAGTTGAAATATCTCATCTAAAATCTGTAGGCAAGGATAATTGGGGGAATTCTAATCAAGCTCTTGATTTAATTGATAAATACTCAAATGATGGTTTAGATATTCACGTTGATCAGTATCCTTATACAGCAAGATCTACTATGTTAAAAGCTCTTTTGTTAAATGATACGTTTAACTATGATAATAAATTTAGCCCTATGGGGAAATCTACTCCTAATGAAGTTTTATTATGCTCAGTTCCTAATGAAACTTCACTGGAAGGCAAAACATTAGAAGAGATTCAGGGAATTTATGACTTACCAATTGAAGAAACTGTAAAAAAATTACTATCTGATATTTCAGATAAAATTTTAGTAGCAGCATTTGGAATGGATGAAACAGATGTAAGAAATATTCTTAAGCATAAATTAACAATGATAGGTACAGATGGAATTGATGTGGGGTCTAAACCGCATCCAAGAGCATGGGGTACTTATCCAAGAATTTTAGAAGAATATGTTAATAATTTATCTGTCATTTCTTTAGAAACAGCCATTCACAAAATGACAAAAATTCCTGCAACAAAATTTGGGATCAAAAACAGGGGAGAAATAAAGCATAATTATTTCGCAGATCTTGTAATATTTGAAAAAGAAAATATTAAAGACAATTCAACTTTTACAAATCCAAAACATGGTCCAAACGGAATAGACTATGTTTTTGTAAATGGCAAAAAATCTGTTTTGAATGGAATAGAGCAAAATGTGCTTTCTGGATCTACAATAAGAAAATGAACAAATTACAAAATAAAATCATTATAAAGAAAATCACAAAATGGGCTGCCATTATTTTTTTTGGTTTCTTACTTATTCAGTTGCTAAGGCTAATATTTAATTTGCTTTTTTTGGGTGGCCAAAATCCATTATAACTTCCCCATCCTTTTTTCCGTAAAAATTATCTGAGCTTGTCTTTGTCTAGATTTTTCATTCTGTTCATTACTCCTGACATTTATACAATTAGGACAACTAACTCCTTCTTCAAAGTAAATGGATTTCTTATCCTCTTCATCAATAGGATTCCTGCAACCATGGCATAATTCAAAATTTCCTACTTCAGAATTGTATTTAAGAGATACTCTTTCATCAAAAACAAAACATTCTCCATTCCATGTTCCTTTTTCTTTTTCTACTTTATTTAAGTAATTTATAATTCCTCCTTCGAGTTGAAAAATATTCTTAAACCCTTTGTCTTTCATATAAGAAGAGGCTTTTTCACATCGAATTCCACCAGTACAATACATTGCAATTTTTTGGTCTTTGTCTGAAGACAATTCTTTATCTATATAATCTATAAATTCAGTAAAAGTTTGAGTATTTGGATCTATAGATTTTGGAAATTTCCCAATAACCGTTTCATAAAAATTTCTAACATCAATAAGCTTTACATCATCTTTTGAAATAAATTCATCCCAATCTTCTGGAGATATAAATGTTCCTGTATTTTTAGCAGACTTAGCTAAATTCATAAATGTTACAATCTCTTTTTGAATTTTTACCTTTAACCTTTTAAAGGGTTTTTTTGTAGAAGTAGAAAATTTTACATTACATTTGTAGCCTAAATCGAATAGCAAATCCGAAAGAGAATCAATTGATTTAGACGGACCTGATACAGTTCCATTAATTCCTTCAATAGAAAGTATTATTGTTCCCAAAATTGAATTGTTTTTAGAAATTTCTAAAATTTTATTTTTATTTTTAGTGACTTTATCTAGACTAACATCACTAAATTCATAAAAACTAAGTATTTTATACATAGAAATCATTCTTACAATATTATAAAAATCTATAATATTATAAATCAAAAAAGGTAATCAAACATGGCAAGTAAACCAAATATAGTAATAATATTTGCAGATGATCTTGGATATGGAGATTTAGGATGCTACGGATCAAAAATCAATAAAACTCCTACTCTTGATAAAATGGCAGATGAAGGAAAGAAATTTCTAGATTTTTATGTTAGTTCACCTGTTTGTTCACCTTCTAGAGCATCACTTCTAACAGGTTGTTATCCTCAAAGAATAAGCTTTGGTAGTTTTGATGGATTGAGAGTACTTTTCCCTGGTCAAGGAATAGGTTTAAGTACAGAAGAAGACACAATTGCAAAAATATTAAAAGATTCTGGGTATAATACAAAAATTATTGGGAAATGGCACTGCGGTGATCAGAAAGAATTTCTTCCCACAAATCATGGTTTTGATTCATATTTTGGTATTCCTTATAGTAACGATATGGGAATCCAAAGAGAAATAAATGATTATTATCCCTATGATTCCACTCTAGCAAAAGTCACTGAATGGGATCGCCCTCCACTTCCATTAATAAGAGACAAAGAAGTAATACAAGAACAACCTGATCAAAGATCTATTGCAGAAAGATATACTGAAGATGCAGTAAGATTTATGAGGAAAAATAGAGAAACTCCATTTTTCTTATACCTAGCACATATGCAAGTACATCTGCCTTTATATGCTGCTGAAAAATTTGTAAATGAATCTGAAAATGGTGATTACGGTGCTTGTGTTGCGAGCATAGATTGGTCGACTAGTGTGATTTTTGATGAATTAAAAGAACTAGGAATTGATGAAAATACAATTGTAATATTTACAAGTGATAATGGTTCAAGGCTCCAAAACCAAGGTGGAAGTAATGGTGACTTAAGAGGAAGAAAAGGTCAAACTTGGGAAGGAGGGCAAAGAGTTCCTTGTATAGTTAGATGGCCTGGAAATATAGACCCTGGGACTAAATGTAACGAAATTGCAACTACTATGGATTTTTTACCATCGATAACAAATTTAATTGATGGGAAAAAACCTTCAAAAAAGATCGATGGTATTGAAATGACTGATCTCTTTTTTTCAAATGAGATATTTTCAAAAAGAGATTCCTTTTTTTACTATAACGAAGATCAGTTAGAAGCAGTTCGTTATAAAAATTGGAAGCTACATATTAAAAAAGAAGGTTCTAAAGTAAACGAACTTTATGACCTCAGTAAGGATATAGGAGAAAATAATAATCTATATAATGAGAACAAAAGTTTAGTAGAAGAATTATTATTTAGTATAAATAATTGTCGTAAAGAACTAGGCGATAAATCTTTGAATATTACTGGAACAGAAATTAGACCGGCTGCAAGAGTTGAAAACCCAAAACCATTAACAAAATTTAAAAAAAATCATCCGTATATATACGCAGAATACGATAAAGGTGAAAGAGGATAAAAGGAGAAAATTATGAGTAAGAAACCAAATATTATACTAATTATGTCTGATGATTTAGGCTATGAAGTTGTTAATGCTAATGGAGGAACTTCCTATCAAACTCCTGTACTAAATGAATTGGCTAAGACTGGAATTCGATTTGAAAATGCACATGCTCAACCTCTTTGTACTCCCACAAGAATTCAATTGATGACAGGAAAATATAACTTTAGAAATTATATTGGCTTTGGATTAATGGACCCTAAAGAAAAAACCTTTGGACACATAATGACTGACAATGGTTATAAAACTTTGATTTCTGGAAAATGGCAATTGTATTCTTACAACCCTCCTGATGAAATGCCTGAAGAAAGAAATAAAGGTCAACAAATTGAAGATGCAGGATTTGATGAATTTTGTGTCTGGCACGCACATCAAACTGAGGAAAAAGGATCTAGATATAAAAATCCTATTGTCTATCAAAATGGAGAGTATTTATCAAAAGAGATAACTGAAGGAAACTATGGGGAAGATATTTTTTGTGATTATATTTTAGATTTCATGGATAGAAATACAGATGATCCATTCTTTGTTTATTTCCCTATGACGCTTACTCATAGGCCTCTAGAACCAACTCCTGATAGTGAAGAATTTGCTGTATTTGATCCCCCTTCCAATCAGACGCTTGGAGGTAAAACTTGGGATGAACTAGAAGGATGGGCTGATGATGCAAAATATTATAAAGATATGGTTGAATACCATGATAAAACAATAGGTAGAATAGTTCAGAAATTAGATGAATTAAACATTAGAGAAGAAACATTAATTATTTATCTTGGAGATAATGGTTCTCCAATAGAAGTTTCATCTTTTATGGGTGATAAGGAGATTCCAGGAGGTAAAGGCAAAACAATTGATACAGGAACTCATGTTCCTATGATTTGTAATTGGAAAAATAACATTCCAGGATCTGTAGTAAGTACAGATTTGGTTGATAGTACTGACTTTTTACCTACTATTTTTGATGCAGCAGGGATAGAGTATCCTAAAAATTTTATTGTAGATGGAAAATCATTTTATCCCCAACTGACTGGAGAAAAAGGAAATCCAAGAGAATGGGTATTTTTTCATTTTGATGCTGGAGGGAGAAATAAAAAACCTATTCAAAGATTTATAAGAAACCATTCTTGGAAACTATATGAAGACGGTAGAATGTTTGATATGAAAAATGATTTGTATGAAAAAAATTCTATTTTTCAAGAAAATGATTCAAAAGAAAGCAAAGATAACAGGTTGAAACTAGAACCTCTTTTTGAAAATCTTAAATAAAAAAACGGGAGCCTATCTTTCATTATCATGAGAGAGGATAGGCTCCTGTTTTCAAAGAGAATCAAGAGAGTTTGTCTATTGTAATGCACCAACTTCAATTAGTAGCGCTTGTGTGTTTTCTAAATCACCTAATTGAGAAATATCAAGGTCTGGTTTATTTAAATTTTCCATATCTCTAAGTAATCTATTAGGTGTTACTCCGTCAGTAATTAATGGATATTCATGTACTTGAGTAGCAAAATATTGTTGTGCTATTTTAGAAGTCATGAAAGTTATAAATCTTTCTGCATTATTTTTGTTGTCTGATGCATCAAGTATTCCAGCACCAGAAACTAATACTACGGATCCAATATCTCCATTATCAAGATAATGATTTCTAGCAGCAAAGTTTTCACCTTTATCAGCAATAAATCTGTGAAGATAGTAATGATTTACCATACCAAACTCTATTTCATCGTCTGCAGCTGCTTGTACTTGAGGTGTGTTTTTTGGATAAACAATTGGTTCGTTAGCCATTATGCCTTCCAACCATACTTTAGTTTTTTCTTCTCCCCAATAAATTCTCATTCCTGTTACCATTGCTTGAAATGATCCGTTTGTAGGAGCCCATCCTAATTTACCCTTATATTTGGGGTTTGTTAGATCCTCCATTGATGTAGGTAAATCTGCTTCAGCGGTAGTATTTGGGTTGTAAACAAGTACTCTTGCTCTGCCAGTTATACCAATCCACTTACATGAGTTATCAGCAGCTCTAGGTCCCACAGCCCATACAGGTATCAAGTTACATACCTCTCTGGACATCGGTGTCAACATGTCACTTACTGCACCTAAGTTCCCAGGGTCTTGAGCGTAGAATACGTCAGCAGGTGTTTTACTACCTTCTTCTTGCAAAAGGCTAGTCATTGCTCCTGATTTTCCGTATTTTACTTCTACAGGAATTCCTGAAAGAACAGAAAATTCTTCAATAATTGGACCTACTAAAGATTCAGAGCGACCTGAATAAATCACCAGTCCTTTTTCTTTCTTATCAACTTCTACTTCCTTCTCAACAATAATTGTTTCGCCAGGAACTTTTACTTCTTTTATAACTTCTTTCTCTACAACAATTTGTTTTTCAACTGGTGCTGGCAATGGTTTTGCAGAACATGCAGCAAAAGCTGAGATCAAAAAAAACGAAAAAAGAGCTATAGTTAAGTTCTTTTTCATAAATTACACTCCTTGATATTTACTCGTGTCATAATTGTCAACTTTTTTAGTATACAAAGAGGTTTTTCGATTTGTCAACTATTTTAGTCTACAATATTTCTTTTAGTAGGAACTTTAATAGTAATATAGGCGATCCCAATAATTCCAAAAAGAGCAACAATTACATCTACCCAAAGTGGTTCAATTGCAAAAATTACTGCAAACCCACAAAAAATAATTATCATTGAAATAGCACTTACTTTGGCTTTAAAAGGCATTCCTTTACCTTCATAATAGTCTCTAATATATTTTCCAAATAATTTATTATTGATAAGCCAGTTATAAAGTTTTTTAGAAGATCTAACATAACACGCTGCTGCAAGAATTAAGAACATTGTTGTTGGCAGGCCTGGTATAAATATTCCTATATATCCTATAGCTACAAAGATAGACCCTAAGATAATCCATAAAAATCTTATAAGTTTATTTTTCTCAGTTTTTAATTCACTATCAGACAAAATGTCTCCTAGGATAATTTGATTAATAATTGAAATGAAATGAAATATAAAAAAAATTATAAACCCACTTTAAGGTAAAAAAAATAGTAAAACTATCAAATTGATTCCAATTATTATATATTGGGTTGAGGCAAACTAATTTCCAAAGACCTTTTCATGAATAAAAAAAAACCTAAATATTTTTATGGATGGAATATTGTATTAATAATGGCAATAACCTCTTCAATGACTATGGCTCTAGGTACTTTAAATTTTGGACTATTTATTAAACCAATGGGAGATGAGCTAAATATAGGGAGATCTTATTTTGGTTGGGCTCAAACAGCAAGGCAGTTGGTTGGAGGCTTATCAAGCCCAATCATGGGAACTTGGGTGGACAAATTTGGATCAAGAATAATTTTACCAATTGCAACTTTAGTCACAGGACTTGGATTAATATTATTAGGATTTAATTCAAGTGGAATAATAATGATATTAATATTTGGCTTTATAGGAGTTACAAGTTTAGGAGGACCAGGGGCACTAATTACTACAGTCCCTATTTCTAAATGGTTTGTAAACAAAAGAGGAAAAGCTTTAGCTATCACATCTATTGGAGTTCCTATAGGTGCTATGATTTTTGTCCCACTTACTCAGTATTTGATTGACTTCAGTGGTTGGAGAAATACTTGGGTTATATTTGGATTTCTTGCAATTATAATAATTATCCCTCCTGCTTTAATTTTATTAAGAAGACAACCTGAGGATATAGGCCTACTACCTGATGGTAAAGAATTATCTGGTAAAGATTATATTGACTCTGAAATTTCTTGGGAATTTTCAGAAGCGGTAAGAACTCAAGTATTTTGGAAAATAGTTATATGCTTAACAGTTATTTCAATGGCAACAGGAACGATTGCTATTCATAGAATTCCTGCATTTATGGATAGAGGATTAGATGCTCAATTAATTGCATGGTCTACTGCATTTGATGCAGTTTGTGCAGGTATAAGCACTTTCACTGTAGGAATTTTAGTAAAAAAAGTAGGTATTAGAATTTTAGGCACAATTTCATTTCTCTTTTTAGCATTTGCTAGCTTCATTACAATATATGCATATTCTTTTATTGAAATTTTTATATCTATGGCAATCTTTGGTTTAGGAATTGGTGGATTAATGTTTATCCATTCATTTATTTGGGCTGATTATTTTGGAAGAAAAAATTTAGGGCAAATAAGAGGCAAGGTAACTCCTTTTATTCTTATATTTGGAGGTATAGGTGCGCCTATTGCAGGATATGTAAGAGATTTTACTGGAAGTTATGTTACAGTATGGTTTGCTGGAATGTTTATGATGTTTTTTGCATCTGTTTTGTTTTTTACTTGCAAAAAACCTATAAAAAAATTGTAAAATGATTAATATTAAAAAAAAATAATGGATGATTTTATGAAAAAAATTTTAGTAATTATTATGTTATTTTTAATTTCTTGTTCAGCTACTTCAGATGAACAAGAAATTAAATCGGATGCAAAAGAAATAGGTGACTCATTGATAAAAGCTTCTTCTAAAATTGAGGAAAAATCATCAGTTAGCCTTCAACAAATTGGCTTTGAAAGTATACTACCCGATATTGTTTATCAAAACTTTCTAGTATTAAAAGATTTTGATTATGTTGAACAAAAATCTGACCTTAAAGGATATAAAATAATAGGCGATGGATTCATAAAAGCCCCAGGAGAAAAAGTTGCAGACAAATTTTCAATAAATTTAAGTGGCGGGCTTGCTCTTATTGTAGAAAAAGATGACATACTTTTCATAACCTATCGCTCAACATCAGCAAAAACTAAAAAAGAATATACTAAAAATGTTATAACTGACCTTGATGGAGCAATGGTTGATGCGGATTGGATATCTTCAGAAGGAGTATTCGTTCATAGAGGGTTTGATTCAGAATATGATAGATTCAGAGACATAATAGTACAAACAGTAAATGAAAATAAACCTTCAAAAATTATTATTTCGGGACATAGTTTGGGGTCTGCATTAGCAACTTTATCAGCTCTAGATTTATCAATGAATCATGGATATGATGTATCTTTAGTTTCAATGGGCGGACCAAGAGTAGGAAACAAAGAATATCGAGAATTAATGGATAATTACGTTAAGGACAATTACAGAATTTATATCCCTCAGGATCCTATAGTAAACATACCTGGATCATTAAAAGAATATGAACACTCAGGTTTTGCTCTAGGCATTAATTCTGATGGGACACATAATAGCGAAGTGTCCATTGATCATTTTGGATTCACTGCATACAGATCAATTTTTGATGATAGATTTAATATTCATCATTATGGGAATTATATAAAATCCTTAAATAAAATTTTAGCAAATTGCTATAAAGATCAGTCTGAATGTTTTGATATGAAAGAAGGGTATAAAACATCTTTAATTGAGCGTGAAACTATGAATCAGTTTAGGGCAGCGTTAAGAGCAAAGCCTCAAGAAATAATAGATGAAAATATAGAACAAGCTCTCGGAAATATTGAAGAGGAAAAAAAGAAAATAAAAGAATTATCTTCTGCTGTTAAAGAAAAAACTAACTCTGAAGTTCTAAGTAATCTAGACGGAATAATAGAAGCAAATAAAGATAAAACAGAATGGGTTAAAAGCTATAGAGAAAAAGCTAAGAGTCTAAAAGACAAAGCAAAAGATTTGCTAAATAAATAATTTAGGATTTGGTGGAGCCTGGGAGGATCGAACTCCCGACCTCTTCCGTGCAAGGGAAGCGCTCTCCCAGCTGAGCTAAGGCCCCATTTAGTTAGAATGCGTATTTGTAATGATAACAAATCAATTTTTATTTAATCTATTATTTTAATA
>Ga0315326_10000313_pt1 | contig 23185 bp, 22 predicted proteins | sample M180m32315metaG_FD_203457 | JGI IMG/M metagenome (GOLD analysis project Ga0315326, IMG submission 203457) | Ammonia-oxidizing marine archaeal communities from Monterey Bay, California, United States - M1 80m 32315 | ecosystem: Environmental > Aquatic > Marine > Coastal | place: USA: California... | reverse complement strand
TGATAAAAAAGATAAATCAAAATTAGAAAAACTTTTAAAAAAACATAAAGGAAAATTTCCATTCAATCCATCAGGTGAATCAGTTGTAAATTGGTCATTAAATGATAAAGGTAGTAAAGGACTTGAATGGCGTGGTATTCCAAAAGAAAAATATAATAAAGCAGTAGAATTTTTTATGAAAAACAAACTAAATCCAAGAGGTTAATATGAGAAAAAGAAAGAACTTTAGGAAACGACCTAAAGATAATTCAGAAGGTTTACAAGTAAATGTTTTTAACAACAATGTAGAAGAAGCATTAAAGAGATTGAAAAGAAAAGTAAAAAACTCTGGTATGTTACAAGAATTAAGAAAAAAAGAATATTTTGTAAAACCATCGGTTATTAAAAGAGAAAAAATAAATCTTGCAAAATTAAGAAATCATTATAAAGTCTTAAAAGAAAAAGAAAATGATAAATAATTATTAGTTTTTAATAAAAACTTTATATTTATATACATAAGAATCTAATACACCGTCTACCCTTTTACGGTGTCTAAATATAACTTAACAAACATTAAGTTTCCTAATAAACTTATTCCAAAAAATACATTGAGGAGAAATATCATGGGAGATATTTTAAAAGAAGCTATCGCTGATGCTAAAGCAGTTAGAGAAACTGCATTAGAGAACGCAAAAATGGCTTTAGAAGAAGCATTCACACCTCAAATCAAATCTATGCTTTCTGCTAAGTTAAAGGAAGAAGAACTTGAAGAAGATGAAGTTCCTGTAACTGAAGAAGAAGATGAAATGGATGATGATGAAGGTGAAGCTGAAGAAGGTTATCATGAAGAAGATGAAATGGGTGACGAAGAAGAAGTACCTGCTGAAGAAGGTGAACACGGTGATGAAGAAGTTGCTGATGAAGTTCCTGCTGAAGAAGGTTCTTATTCTGAAGAAGATGAAATGGGTGAAGAAGAAGAAGTTGAAGAAGAAAATCTTGACTTAGAAGCTGTTATCGCAGAACTTGAGGCTGAATTGTCTGAAGGTGAAGATGATGATGATGATGAAGTTGAAGAATCTACTGAAGCTGTTTCTGAAGATACTGTTGAAGAATCTGATGAACCTGTTGAAGAGTCTACTGAAGAAGTTGACGAAGAAATCGAAATAGACGAAAATGCTCTAACAGAAGAAGAGGACGAAGAAGAAGTTGAAGAATCTAATACTTCTGCACTTGAATCTGAACTTAAAGAGTATAAAGAAGCTGTTTCTTTCTTAAAAGACAAACTTCACGAAGTAAACATCTTGAATGCTAAATTATTATTTACAAATAAACTATTTAAAGCTTATTCGTTAGATAATAATCAGAAACTTAAAGTGGTTGAAACATTTGACAGAGCACAAACTACAAGAGAGATTAAACTTGTTTATTCTACACTTGCAGAACAATTCTCTGACAATAGTTCAATCGTAACAAAAAAATCAATAAGTGAATCAGCTAGTTCTGCTGTTGCATCAACAAAACCTGCTCCAGAAGCTAAGAAAGTAATTTCTGAAGAGGTTGAAGTTGCTAACAGGTTTAAAAAACTTGCTGGTTTAATTAAATAATATTAGGAGATAATAAATGTCAAACTATGTAAACGATGCGTTATTAGACGCGTCTCCTTATAAAAAACAACAAGACGAATCAAAACATCTTGTCTCTAAATGGGATAAGACTGGTCTTCTTGATGGTTTGAATGAGGATTTTCAAAAAAGTGGTATGGCTGTTATGCTTGAAAACCAAGCAAAACAACTTATCAATGAGAACTCTGCAACTGGTGGAGGTGCTGGTGCTGGTAGTGCTGGTACGGCTGGTTCAGAGGAATGGTCTGGTGTTGCACTTCCGTTAGTTCGTAGAATTTTCGGTGAGATTGCAGCTCAAGACTTTGTAAGTGTACAACCAATGAACTTACCATCTGGTCTAGTATTTTACTTAGACTTTAAATATGGTACAAACACTGGTGTGTATGGTAACTCAAATGGACTATCTGTTGGTTCAAGTGTAGATTCACTTGCTGGTAAATCAGGTCCTAACTCTCCATCAGGTTCATCTGCTCCTTACGGTGTTGGTGGTTTGTATGGTGAAGGTAGATATGATTACTCTATCAATGTTAAAGCAGGTAATGCTTTAGCACTTGGTACAGTACAAGTTGGTTCAGAATCAGGAACTGCTGCTTCAACAGCTTCAGCTGATTATAAAGACATCAACTTCAACCAAGAGTTTAGTGCTTCTTTAGCGGCTTCTAAACTTATCAAAGTTACTTTTGATGCTAATGCATTAGATAGTAAATTTGATGCAAAATCTGTTAGAGCTATTAATGTTGTTAGTGGTACAGCTGATATTAATTCTGTATTACCACAATTTACAAAACTAGCTTCAAATGGAACTGATGTAACATTAGTTGTATCTGCTTCTTCATTGGCTAACTTATCAGGCGATTCAATCAAGATTGATATGCCGTTACAACCAACTGAAGCTGATAGAGGTGACTTTGAAGATACAACAGGAACAACTGCTGCTACAATAGGTATTCCTGAAGTTGATTTACAACTTAAATCTCAAGCTATCGTTGCGAAAACAAGAAAACTAAAAGCTGTATGGTCTCCTGAGTTAGCTCAAGACTTGAATGCTTATCATTCTGTTGACGCTGAAGCTGAGTTAACTTCAATGTTAAGTGAGTATATTTCAATGGAAATTGATTTAGAAATACTTGATATGTTGATTACAGATGCTACTACAGTTGATTACTGGTCAGCTACACCTGGTGAAGATTATGAAGGTGCAGGTGCTACTGAAGCTAACTGGAACATTACAACATTCTACGGAACAAGATATGAATGGTATCAAACTCTTTTAGGTAAAATCCAAAAGGTTTCTAACGAAATCCAAAGATTAACTATGAGAGGTGGTGCTAACTTCGTAGTTGTTTCACCGACTGTTGCTACTATCTTGGAATCAATTCCTGGATACTCAGTTTCTACAGATGGAAATAAATCTCAGTTTGCTGCTGGTGTTCAAGTTGCAGGAAGTCTAAATAATAGATTTACTGTTTATAAGAACCCATATATGACTGAAAATACTGTACTTGTAGGTTTCAGAGGAAGTAACTTCCTTGAAACAGGTGCTGTATATTCTCCATATGTACCACTAATTATGACTCCAATGGTATATGATCCAGAAGACTTCACTCCAAGAAAAGGTGTGATGACTCGATATGCTAAGAAAATGATTAGGCCTGAGTTCTATGGTAAAATCCATTGTAAAGACTTAAACTTAGTATAAGTTAACTCTTTATAAACTTAGTTGAAAAGCCCCCTGTTTTTTAGGGGGTTTTTCTTTTATATTTGATATTTATATACGAATCAATGAAAGTAGTACTAACCAACATTGATTGTAGTTAATTAACAATTTAGTATAACCTAAAAAGTAGTACTAAACATTTAGGAGATAAAAATGGCAAAAAGAAGTTATCGTGGAAAACATCCACACAATGATATGAAAGTAGAAACCGCTAGTTCTACTAAGTATAGTCCAAAACTTAAAACACAATACGATAAGTTAAAAGATAATAAACAAAAGTATGATTTTATTAAAACTAATTATTATAATCCACAAGCTACTATGGTTATTTCAGGTACCGCAGATTTAGTTGCGGCATCAGCTATAACAATGAGTTCAGCTAATGGGTCAACTTTATCAATTAAAGGTGTTGCTGGAGCTACAAATACAAGTAACAAAGTATTTAAAACTAATGGAACAGCTGCTGAAGCATCCAATGGTATCAGAGATATTGTTAATGTTCAAATGGGTGGAAAAATCACAGCATCAGTTGCAAATGACATTGTAACTTTAAAACAAGAACAACCTGGTCCAGATGGTAACAGTGCATTTACTTTAAAAGCAACAACAATAGTTCAAGCTGTAACTTTCAATGGAACAGCTGCTAACAATTCAGCAAGTATTGCTTTTAGTGGTGGATAATCAGTAAATTATAAACAATAACTTAAAAGGGTAAGATTTATTTCTTACCCTTTTTTGTTTATTTTGATATTTATATATGAAGAATAATACCCATTTTGGAGAATGTAAATGTCAAAATTTAATTTTATATATGAAGATCCAACATCAAGTAATCAAGTAACTGGTTCAACACCACATGCTATCTATGATGTAGATAGTGAATTTCAAAGCGATAGTTTAACAACTTGTAAATATGTTGCTAGAAAACTTGGACATCCAGTGATGCAACTTGAATTTAATAGTGGTTCAATATACGCTTGTTTCGAAGAAGCAGTATCGGAATACTCACAACAAATCAATCATTACAATACAAAGAATTGGATGTGGGAACATTATGGAAACACCACTACTGGTTCTAATTTCAGTTCAACTGGTTCACATCAAGCTGAGTCACCAAATGGTGGAATGTCTTTATTTACATTATCAGAACAATACGGACAAGCTGTTAATGTTGGTGGAAACACTACAATGTATACTGGTTCAATAACTTTAACAGGCTCTCAACAAGTATATGATTTAACAAGTGAGGGTAATTTTGAATCATCTGTTACTGGAACTAATAGGATAGAAATTCAAAGAATATTAAATGATGGCCCTGCTGCTATATCTAAATTTTATGACCCATTTGCTGGAACTTATGATAATATAGAATTATTGGATTCATTTGGATTCGGTAATGTATCACCAGCAGTATCTTATATATTAAGACCAATATCATATGATTTGGGTAGAGCAAATGCAATTGAAACAAATGATAAGATTAGAAAATCAGCATATTCATTTGAATTAATTAATAATAAATTAAGAATATTCCCATTACCAACTGATAAAGATGCTGGTAACAAGGTACATTTCCATTATTATAAGAGGGATGATAAAATTGATGTAACACAAAATTATACAAGTAATAAAGTATCAGACCCATCTAATATTCCATATAAGTTTATTACCTATACAGAGATAAATTCAATGGGTAGAAATTGGATTAGAAAATACACATTAGCATTAGCAAAAGAACTACTTGGTATCATCAGAAGTAAATATGCTTCAATGCCACTTCCAAATGGTGAAGTATCACTTGATGGTGAATCATTAAAGGCGGAAGGTAGAGAGGAAAAAGCAAACCTTTCAGAAGAGTTAAATTTATTCTTAGAAGCTGTTAGTAAAAAAGAACAAGCATTAACAGAACAAGAAGTTGCTAATTCTCAACAAGAAGTATTGAATAAAGCTCCATTAAAAATATACATAGGATAAATAAATGTCACAAACAAAACCATTTTTCATACCACAAAAAGAATTTGATTTGATTAATCAAATGAATGAAGAACTGATTGACGAAATTGTCGGACAATCAGTTGATATTTATAAAGTGAATATTGAAAGAACAGAAGACAATGTTTATGGTGAATCAACTGCTAAATATTATGATATTGGATTTAGAGTAAATTGTTTAATTAATTATAATGAACCCGAAGTGATTCAAGACGAGTTTGGTGCGGATACTAATTCTTCAATTGAAATGTTTTTCCAAAGAGAAAATCTATCAAGTGGTTCTCTTAACTTTTATCCTGAGACTGGTGATATTGTTGATTGGAATGATTTCTATTGGGAAATAAATGGAACAACAGAACCACAATTATTCGCAGGACATCCAAACTTTAAACACAACATCGTAGCAACAGCACATCGTTCAAGATTATCATCTTTACAAATTGAAGAGAGACCAAGATAATGATTAAATTAAAAGACATATTAACAGAAGGTAAGATGTCTATTGGTAAGGGTAAATATGCCAATATCTATGATATGAAGAAAGAAATGGGTGAAGGAAAGTTCGACCCAAAGAATCCAACTATTGCAGTTACTGGTCTTGGAGTGTACAATCTTAAACAATTAGAAAAAAGAATACAAAAAGATTTAGGAAAAGCCGTTAATGATTTAGGATATGAAAGTGGTATAAATAATCTAATGTATCATTTATATAAGGATAAATCACCACTAAGTTCTAAAATAAAAGGATTACACGAAGTTTATCAACAAATGAACTCACCAGCTTTTAAAAAAGCTGTGACTCTATATAAGAGGAAAAAATAATGCCAAATAGAAAAGCGAAACAAAGAAAACAAGACAGACAAAAAAAGAATAAGATTTTAGAAAGAACTGGTAGAACACCAGCACAAATAAAAAGATTTAAAAAACGAGGTAATAACTAAATGAGTTTAGATTTATTAAAAGAAAGATTTGGTGGTTCTATATCTACAGATAAAAAAGAAGTAGATAAGAAAAAACTAAATGAAGTATTTAATCCTACTCCTGCGGGAGATATAAAATCTTTTAAAGACCAATATCAAGGAGAGTTAGAAGAAAAAGATAGAATTATTGAAAATTTAAAACAAGAATTAGATTCACAATGGTTGACAAATCAGACTGCTTTTAATACAAAAAAATTATACGAAGATAAAATTAAAAAAATGAACATTGTGGATAGTACAAATTTAATTCCTACATTAATAGAAGTATCAAAACAGAAACAAGGTAATGTAAAATTAGATTGGATGAGTTGGTTAGAAATACCAGAAAGTAATTATTTATTTCAGATAAATGAAAGTTTAGCTAAAAAAGTATTTCAAGAAAATAATAATTTAATAGAAAAAGACAGATACGGACTTAGAGGTAGAAAAGGAAGAGGTGGAGATGTGGCTGTTGATACAGATTATGCATTAACATTCGGTGGTGATTCTGTAACCGATTATGTATCAACTACATTTAATCCTGATAATTATGATGGTACAGGAACTGGACTTAATAACGGATTTACTGTTTCTTATTGGGTTAAACCAGCTCAAATTGGTGGGGTTCGTAAAGCTTTAGGTAGAAGGCCAGAAACTGATGGAAGATGGGAATTTGGTATTAAAAATGCAGATGATGTGCATGTGGGTGTCGGTGCAACCGTCAAGATGGATAACAACCGTAATGCTGGTGTTGAAGGTGGTACAACCACAAACACAGGTCACGGAATGACAGTAGGTAATTGGTATCATTGGGTGGTAACATATGGTGGTGATGATGCTGTTGCAATTGGTGGTGATAGATTTGTTCGGATATGGATAAATGGAAAAGAAATCTATAAAGATGGAGCCGCTAGTGGTACTGGAAATGAGAATGGTATGGGAACTGCAAATTGGCGTAATGATGATACTAATACCGTTAATGCTGCAAGTAATCTTTACTTTGGAGCTCGTGCTGCTTTTCAAGACCTTGATACACCATACAATCAAGGTTGGGCTTGTAGTCTTAGTGAAGTAGCTATTTATAAGGATGAAAAAGATGAAGATGGTACTTTTGCTAATGAAGTATATAATGCTGGATTTGGTTATGACCATAGAAAAAATAGTAATCTTGTAGGATATTGGAGATTAAATGAAGGTAGTGGAAATCGTGTTGAAGATTTATCAGGAAATGGTAATCACGGAACATTAACTACAGATGGTTCACAAATCCCAACTTGGACAAAACATGGGAGTTATAAATAATGGCTGTTCAACAAATCATAGGAAAGAAAATTACGAAGTTTGATACTTCTAATCCTAATTACCAAGAAAAACCTCAAATTAAAAAAGAGGAAGTTAGTGGTAATGTTAGAGATGATGAAGATGTCTATGGTGAAAGAAAACATACTTATACACCTGAACCAAATGGTAATTTACAAATGGAACAGATGATGGGTAAGTTGATGAATAAGTTAGATAACTTTGATTCACCAAGTCAAACAGGTACAAAAGCCATTGAAGTGGATATTAAGAAAGAGATTGCAATTGGTAAAGCTGATATGAGTAGTATTAAATCAGAAGAAGTAAAAGGTAAAGTAAACAATAAACTTGATAAACTTAAAAAACTGAGAAGACGAAATGGCAGTAAATAAGATTACAAACAAAGGTGTGGTGAATAAAGAATTAGTTAATAGAGCTAATCAAGTTTCTACTAAATCTACAACGATTCGTGGTAATAGAGAAACTACTATTGTACCAGGTAACAATTTTTCAGACAATTATGCAATTACTTTAAAAGATGTTGATACTGCAGTTTTAAATCATGTAAAAAATGTAATGAAACCAAGAGTTAGAGAAGCTAATGAGACTTTAAAGATACCTGTATTCTATGGTAACGAAGAAAGATGGAAAGCAGTTAGAAAAAGAGGAGTATTGAGAGATAAAAATAATGCATTAGTTCTACCATTAATTATGTTACGAAGAACAGAGATTTCAAGAAACGATTTATCAGGACAATCTTTTCCACACGATGTTACGGGTAACCATATAGATGTAGTTAGGGCTAATAAATGGAGTAAAGACAATCAATACGATAGATTTTCAGTTCAACAAGGAGTTCAACCTACTTATGATGTAATCACTACTGGAATGCCAAATTATACTGATGTAACATATGAATTTGTATTATGGACAAACTTTATAGAACAGATGAATCCATTGGTGGAATCTTTTGTAGACCAATCACATACATATTGGGGTGATGGAACAAATAATAAATTCTTATGTACAATTGATAGTGTATCAGATGCTTCAGAAATGAATCAAGATGGTGAGAGATTTATAAAATCAACATTTAGTGTTACATCAAAAGCATATTTACTACCTGAATACTTAAATTCAGTAATTACAAACAAAGTATCAAATATGAAAAAATTCTCAACTACATCACGAGTTACCTTTGGTATGGAAGGTGACGCTACAGACGAACAAGTAGGAAAATAATTCACTCGTTTTCTAAATTTATATATACTTATATATAGACAATAAACAATTCACAATTGGAGGTTATAATGCCAGAAGAAGTAAAACAAGAAGTAAAATTCACAGAAGAGGAACTTACACAAGTTCAAAACATACAAGTTAGTTATCAAAATGTTCAAAACCAATTTGGACAATTGAAGATGGCTCAAATCAGATTAGATGCACAAGAAGTTGATTTAGAAGAAGCTTTAAAAACAATTCAATCAGAAGAAAAGAAATTTCTTGATGGAATTACTGAAAAATACGGACAAGGTTCTCTAAATCAAGAAACAGGCGTGTTCACTTCAACTATATCTGAAAATAAATCAGAATAATAGAAAAAAAATTAATGTTTGGGGTTTTAATCATATATTTATATATGAATAATACTAATGCGCAAAATAGTATTTTTGGTATACCTCAAAATTTAAAAAAGTTAACTTAGGAGAATTTCAATGGCCGAAAAAATAATTTCACCTGGTGTATTTACGAATGAAATAGACCAGACATTTTTACCGACTGCTGTGGCTGATATTGGAGCTGCTCTAATCGGACCTACCTTAAAAGGTCCTGCAGGAATCCCAACCGTTGTAACATCATTTTCTGATTTCCAAGCGAAATTTGGAGATGTATTTAAAAATGGTTCAACTGGTTCATCAGTCCAATTTTTAACATCACATACAGCTGAAGAATATTTAAAAAATTCAGATTCACTAACAGTTGTTAGGGTAATGGATGGGACATTTGGTCCCGCTACCGCTAATGTTGGAACAAGTGGTAGTGCTGTAGCAGCAAATAAAGCTACATCATCAATTACAATGGCACCAGCTGCTTTTGGAACTGCAACTGATGATGAGTTTCAAATTACAAATAAAGCTGGAACGGAGTTCAGATTTATAGCAGCTGACCCTGTAGGTGGTGTCCCAGCAGATACAGGTACAACATTTTATCATGCAACAGGTTCAAACACTGCTGGTTATATAGATAATTTAGTAGCTAAAATAAACGCTGTTACTAGTACCGTTGGTGTAACTGCAACTGATGGAACTTCCGCTATTCAAATAACAGCATCTGAAGCAGGTGTTAATGGTAATAGTTTCACAGTAGATACTGGTTCAGGAACTTCATTTAGTGATATTGCAACACTTTCGGGTGGTACAAATGCTGGTGGTTCAACAACAAATGCATTTGTTTTAAAAACTATTGCTGATGGAACAATAATGAACAATGCTAGTTCAACCTCTGTTAAAAACAACATATTGGTTAGTGGTTCAAAACATAACATTAGATATGAAGTATCAAATGTAAATAATTCAAAAGGTTCATTTTCATTGTTGATTAGAGCAGGAAATGATAACGAAAAAAGAAAACAAACACTTGAAACATTTACAAATGTAACTCTTGACCCTAATTCACCAAACTATATTAGTAAAGTGATTGGTGATCAAAGACAAACTGTTAAAACAGATGGAACTACAAAATATTTACAATTTAGTGGTTCATTTTCAAATAAATCAAGATTCGTAACTGTTGAATCTGTTAATAATACAGTAGATTATCTTAATGAAAATGGTGATGTTAGACTTCCTGCAGCTTCTGCTTCTTTACCAAATATTGGTAGTGGTTCATCACTCGGTGGATTTAGTGGTGGAGCGGATGGACATAGTGGATTTGATGCTTTAGGTAATCAAACTGCTGGACATGCAAGTGCCACACCTGCTAATATGTATGAAAAACTAACATCTACAAATACACAAGGATTTAATCCAGGTGTTGCTGGTAGAGGAAAAACAGGATATGAAGAAGCTCTTGACTTACTTTCTAATCAAGATGAATTTGACATTAATTTAATATTAATTCCAGGTATAATTCATAATGTTCACAGCACAATATCAAATAAAGCTATTGATGTTTGTGAAGATAGAGGTGATTGTTTTGCAATTATTGATCCAGTTCTTTATGATAAAAACCCAAGTCACGCTGTTACAGAAGCTGAAGCAGTTGATTCAAACTTCGCAGCTATGTATTACCCATGGATTAAAGTACCTGATTCACAAGTCGCTGGAACACAAAGATGGGTGCCACCATCAGTTGCATTGGGTGGAATATATGCATTCAATGATAGAGTTGCTCATCCCTGGTTCGCTCCTGCTGGACTGAATCGTGGTGGAATCACAACTGCTATACAAGCTGAAAGAAAACTAACTCAAGCAAATAGAGACACATTGTATGATGCAAATGTTAATCCAATCGCAACATTCCCTGGACAAGGGGTGACTGTGTTTGGACAAAAAACATTACAGAAAAAAGCAAGTGCTCTTGATAGAATCAATGTAAGACGATTATTGATTAGAGTTAAGAAGTTTGTTGCAAGTTCATCAAGATTCTTGGTATTTGAACAAAACACAGCAGCTACAAGACGAAGATTCTTAGGAATTGTTAATCCATTCTTAGAACAAGTTCAAGCTCAAAGTGGTTTAAGTGCTTTCAGAGTTGTAATGGATGAAAGTAATAATACACCTGATACGATTGATAGAAATCTATTGGTTGGGCAATTATTCTTACAACCTACAAGAACTGCTGAGTTTATTGTATTGGACTTTACAATACAACCAACTGGTGCTTCTTTTCCAGAGTAATAGTTAGTTAATAACTTAAAGAAAAGGGATTTATTTAAATATAAGTCCCTTTTTTTTATATTTATTGATATTTATATATGAATTAAAGGTTTAAGTATTTAATAGGAGAATATAAATGGCTGAATTATTAGAACCACAAGATATAATGTTTACCCCTTTTGAGCCAAAGCTCAAAAATAGATTTATAATGCAAATCGATGGTATCAACGCTTATTTAATTAAGTCAATGAATAGACCATCATTAGAATCAGATGAAGTAATTTTAGAACATATGAATGTAACAAGATATGTTAAAGGTAAATCAAGATGGCAACCTTTAGAAATTACTTTATATGACCCAGTTGTTCCATCAGCAGCTCAACAAGTGATTGAGTGGGTAAGACTACACCACGAATCAGTTACTGGTAGAGATGGATACTCTGATTTTTACAAGAAAAATATTACATTTAACCTTTTAGACCCAGTTGGAGCTGTAGTTGAAGAATGGGAATTAAAAGGTGCGTACATTCAATCAGCTAATTTTGGTGACTTAGCCTTTGATTCATCAGACCCAGTTGAAATATCTTTAACATTAAGATATGATTACGCAATACTTAAATTCTAATAAAATACTTAACTAAAATATGAGAAAACCCCCAATACAAAGAAATATTGAGGGTTTTTTTATTTAATATATATTTATATATGAAATGAGGATGTTTATATGAAAACAACATTTGACGAAATAATAGAAATAGTTTTAGACCACGAAGGTGGGTATGTGAATGACCCCGATGATGCTGGTGGTGAAACCAAATATGGAATCGCTAAAAGATGGTATCCTAATGTGGACATTAAAAATCTTACCAAAGAACAAGCTAAGAAAATATATCATACAGATTATTGGAGACGAGGTAAGTGTGATGAAGTCCCTTCACAATTAAAACATATATACTTTGATATGTGTGTTAATTTTGGTAGAAGAGGAGCTGTTAAAGTATTACAACAAGCTGCTAATTCTAAGAATAGAAACAAAATTGATGTAGATGGTGGAATGGGGCCAGCTACTCTAAAAGCAATACAAAATATCTCATTAGATAGAGTAAGAGCATATCGTGTGTTACGATTTGCAAACATAGTTATAGACAAACCAAATCAAGAGAAATTTTGGTTAGGTTGGTTTAGACGAGCAATAGAAGTTTAACCAAAGTTATAGGAGACAAAAATGTCAACAGATAAATTATATAGTGAAATAAAAGAATTATTCGAACAATTTGAAGAAAATCATACAGTATTTTCAGATAAGGGTACAAAAGCAGCTGGTGGTAGAGCAAGAAAAGCTATCGGTGAAATTAAGAAATTAGTTACAGGTTATAGACAAGCGTCTGTTTCCGAATCAAAATAATCGGAGGTTATAATGACAGATAATAAATTCCCAAGTGAAATCATTGATTTACCAAGTGAGGGTAAGTTATATCCAGAAGGACATCCTTGTTCTGATGGAAAAATAGAAATTAAATATATGACTGCTAAGGAAGAAGATATCCTTACATCACAGAACCTCATCAAAAAGGGTGTTGTGATTGATAGATTAATGGATTCATTGATATTAACAAGTGGTGTAAAACAAGATGATTTAATATTAGGTGATAAAAACGCTGTGATGGTTGCAGCTAGAATATTAGCATATGGACCTGAATATGTTTGTGAGGTTACCAATCCAAATACAGGTGAGGCATTAAATCACACATTCAATTTAGCTGATTGTCCATTTAAAAAATTACCAAAAGATGTTAAGGAAAATAAATTTGAAATTACTTTACCAATATCTAAGACAACCATAACTTTTAAATTATTGACTGGTAAGGATGAAGTTTTAATAAATGAAGAATTAAAAGCATCTAAAAAAACAGGTACAGATGTTTTACCAGAATTAACCACAAGATTAAGACATACCATTATATCAGTTGGTGGTGATGAGTCTCCGTCTACAATTAATAATTTTGTACAAAATTTACTTGCTAGAGATTCAATGTATTTAAGAAATGAAATAAAAAAAGCTACTCCAGACATTGAATTAGAACAAGAAATAGAAATAGGAGGAGATACTGTCAAGGTAGATATACCGATGACAGTTGGGTTTTTTTGGCCTGACACCGAAGGATAAACCTAAACTTCACGAACAAATATTTCAATTAATGTATTATGGGCAGGGATTCACTCACTCGGATGTGTATGAAATGCCCATATATTTAAGAAGCTTTTATTATAAGCAACTAGTTGATACCCGTAATAAAGAAAACGAAGAAATCAAAAAAGCTAATCAAAAATCAAAAGTATCAAAACCATCAATGAATCCAAGATTTAAAAGGTAATTTTTAACAATTTTGATATTTATATATGAATAGATACACCTAAATAGGAGAGTAATGTGTCAAAGAAAAAATCATATATGAAAAACAATAATATTATTAAAGAAGGGTTCTTTGATAATCTTTTACGAATATTTAGAGTATTCCCACAACTAAAAAATAATAAAAACATCAAAAAAGATATTCAAAGTTTAAATAGAAAAGTAGCTAGTTTAGAAAAAATGATGAATGATGAGATGAAAACTTATGGTTCAAATAAAAAAATTAAACTTACTAAATTTAAATTAAAAGATTTTATTAAAGGTGTTTAATAATGGCTAATGAAAGACTAAAAGATAAAAAAGATGTACAAGCACAGATTAATGAGGGTTTGAGAGACCAGAATAATCTGACAAGTCAATACTCAAATCTTTTACAAACTCAATTAGATTCATCAAAAGAAATTACACAAGATATAAAAGATAGAGCGGAGGTTTTACAGACCTTAATAAAAAATAATGATAAAAGTTTAGGATTAGACCAAAGAATAGCTAATTTAAAAAGTAAATCTGCTGAAATAGAAGAGAAAATAAAAAACTCCCGTGATAAGTCTGGAAGATTTGCAAAGGGTTATAATGCTCAAACAGTTAAAAATTTAAAAACTGATAAAGCATCGCTAGATACACAACTAAAAAAACTTAACACACAAAAGAAATTTAATGAGGGGTTAGGTCAAGTAGATGGGATGTTTGGGGGTATAGGTGGTAAGATAAAAGGATTTATGTTGAATCCATTAACTGCTGGAATAGCTTTATTAATGGCATTTAGTGCTCAACAAGAAACAATTGCTAAAGAATTTGGTGGAATTGGTGTTACAACATTTAGAGATGATTTGGCTGGTGCAAATCAAAACTTTACAAAATTAGGTTTATCAAGTGAAGAGGCTCAAGCGAGTGTATCACAGATAGCTAATAATTTTGGGTTGAGTGTCGATAAGGCGAGTGCATTATCTGAGACTGTAGCTAGAATATCAGCTTCAACTGGTATTAGTACCGAAGAAACTTCAAAATTAGTTGGATTATTTACACAAACTCAAGGATTAACTGGACAACAAGCTGAAAATTTATTATTAGGAGCTAGACAACTTGCTGTTGCAAATGGTGTTGCACCAAATAAAGTTTTAAGTGATATAGCTGCAGACACGGAGACATTTGCAAGATTTTCAAAAGATGGTGGACAGAATTTATTAAGGGCAGCTGTTCAAGCTAGGTCTCTTGGTATTAGTTTAGCTACAGTTGCAAAATCCGCAGATAGTTTACTTGACTTTCAAGGTTCATTAAATAAGGAAATAGAAGCTTCAATATTATTAGGTAGAGGTGTTAATTTACAAAAAGCAAGAGAGTTATCATTAAACAACGACATTGAAGGATTGCAACAAGAGATTTTAAGAATAGTTGGTTCTGAAGCTGAATTTAATAAAATGAACAGAATACAAAGAGATGCTTTAGCAAGTGCAATTGGAATGGAAGTGTCAGATTTACAAAAATTAGTAGTAAAACAAAAGGAACAAAAAACTTTACAAGGTGAAATCAATAGGTTGGTGGGAGAAAATGAAATACCAGAAGAAACAATGACAGGTATTGCACAAATTTTAGCAAACTTTCAAACAATTGGTTTACAATTAGCTGAACAAATAGGACCTTCATTGAATATGGTATTAACGACTGTAAATATGATGTTGAACGCACTTCAAGCTACAGTTGGAGTTGGTCCAGGTTTAATAGGAATATTTGCAGCTATGAAAGCTCACTCGATGATTACAGCTATGAAAGCAAAAACCATCGCAGCTAGTACTATTTTAGCTTCTTTTGCGGCAAATCCAATTAAAGCATCTATTGGACTTGGATTGGGTCTAGCTGGAGTAGCAGCTGGAATTTCAGCACTATCTCAAGCAGAAAAACCAGCTTCAGCTCAAATGGGTGGTATCACAACACAAGAAGGATTGGTTAATGTTCACCCACAAGAAGCCATTGTTCCAATTGAAAGATTAGGTGGTATGATTGCAGATGCTATGAAACCTGTAGTTGATGAAAATAAAAAAATGAGAGCGCAGAACGAAACATTAATATCTGAAACCAGAAGACAAGCTGGAAGATTTGCTGATGCTGTAGAGAGGTTTGGATAATGAGTGGATTATTAAATTTAAAAAGTGTATTCAGTCCAACGAATACAAAATTCCAAGAAAATCAAAGTGACTTAACTACTTTTGATAGCAAATTCGATAATGGATTAAATATTCCAATTCAGTCAAATTTGTTAAATCTTGATAGTATGTTTGATGATGGGTTAGATAATCCAATTCTATCCAATTTATTAGATAGCTCATTTGATACTAGATTTGATGATGGTATTAAATCTTCTACTCAAACTTATATCCAAAATCAACCACAAGATAAATTTGACACTAAATTCAATTATAATCAAACTACATTAATCGAACAAACTTATGGATCTGGTGTTAATATAAATAGAGATAATTATACATTAGATTCATTACTTAGAGGTAGAGTTTACGACCCAATACAATTTAGTTACAATTTTACAAATGAAACTTTATTTGTATCACCTGAAAAATATCCATTTGAAAGTAGTCCTTTTGTAACAGATTCATTTGATCCAAGAGCTCCTTTTGCAAAAGAAGGAACTTTATACTTTAATACTGATTTTACATTGAATGGTAACTCTTTTATGAGTACCAATAATTTAGATTTAAACAATGGATTTTTTATACAAAACAATCCTCAAGATAAATTTGATACAAAATTTGACTATATAACTCAATCACAAATAAATACAACTTTTGCAACACCAGGTTTAACTCCAACATCACATCCATTTGTACCGGGTAATCCAATTCAAATGTCAGTATCTTCATTAGATAATGCATTGAGGGGGCCGGTGTACGAACAAATTAGATTCAGTCCTGACTCATCAATAACAGAAAATAGACAATTTGTAAATGATATAAATGACTCAACAGGAAATCACCCATTTAGAACTGAATCATTTGACCCAAGAGCTGGACTTGGTGAATTAATAAAAGATAGAACAATATATCAAAATATAAATAATTCTTTTAATCCAGCTACAAAAAATCCTGAAGTAACATTCGGAACTGCAGGTATTCAATCTCCATATTCAGGTGGTGATATTTTTAACTCAGTACATGGTGGAAACTATGGTGCTGGTGGTGTGGATTTAGAATCTTTGGGTGTCAGTTTTTACAATGGTGCAGATAGTGATAAAAATTTAAGTTGGGAATCATTATATAATTCAAATCATACACCTAAAGATAATCCAAAATGGCAAGGTGGTAATTTAGAAGCACTTAATTATGGTTCAATTGTTAATAGAGATACTTTAGATATAAATTATAATGTTGGAGGTGATGGTGAAAAATCTGCTCCAATGTATGGTGAAAAGAGTGGACTGGTAGGAGCATTTAGTAGAAGAAGTGAAAAAGGTGTTGGTGAACCATATATAGTGAGTGATATTGGTGATGACAGTAAAACCAGAGGTGGTAGATTTACACCAAACAGAAGAGCCAATGCAGATGGGGATAGAATACTTCAGTTCTTATCATCAGGAGAAGGTGTTAGTTTTATAGCGAGACAAAACAGTAATAGTATAATTGAAAATACTGTTGTTAGAAATAATGCTGGTGATGGTTTAAAAAGAGTTCCACAAAGATTTGGTGTAACATATAATCCACTGTCAACAATAGCAGCTCAAGAAACTAGATTGTTAGGGCAGGGTCCAAACATATATATTAAAAAACAAGGTGCTGAAGTTGTTTCGAATTTATTATCTTCATCAATAATTAAGAAAAACATTCGTGGTTCAGGTGGTAAACTCTTACAAAAAATTTCAGGCTTTTTGTTGCCTGCCGAATATGGTAAAGATGCAACATTAGATGGATTTGCAATAAACAATACATTTGCTGGAGGTATATCTTCTAAAAGTGGTGGTCTTTTAGGTCAAATTAGTAATTTTGGTAAGAAGCTATTAAAATCTGCAAAAGCTGGTGAGTTTGGTGCTACAGAAGTTCGTAAAGTATCAAAAGGTGATAAAATGACTTTAGCTGATATGGTGTCAGGTGATGATTTAAATAAATTAGAAACAAAGAGTACGACTGGTGTAAAAAGAAAAACAAACTCAAAAACAGCAGTTGGAGTTGATATTGAAAATGCAAAAAATGGAATGCCATTTTATTTTAAAGATTTAAGAGATAATACCTATTTATTTTTTAGAGCATTTATTGAAGGATTGACAGAGAACATTTCACCATCATATGCACCACATAATTATGTGGGTAGAAGTGAACCTGTTTGGACTTATGAGAGAGCTGAAAGAGAAATATCAATGACTTTAAAACTTTTTGCACATACATCAGATGAATTAACTAAAATTTATGAAAAAATGGATAGATTAACATCATTGTGTTATCCTAAATACATAAATGAAGGTGAAGATGGATATGGTAATAGAATGAAACCACCATTGACTAAATTTAGATATGGTGAATTATTTGGAAAATCAAACAATGAATTAATGGGTTACATTAAATCATTATCTTACACAGTAGACCAATCTTCACCTTATGAAACAGACGCTGGAAGAAGAGTTCCAAAATTTGTAATTGCAACTATTGGATACCAAGTAATTCACGATAAAGCTCCAAGATTGGGAACTAAATTTTATGGGATTAATCAATAATGAGTAGATATAATAATACACAAGAAAATTCTAAAAATAATAAAAAACATTATGAGACAACCATTTATAATGAAGTACCAGAATTAAATTCAGATGGTTATTTTATCGCTATAGAGGGTGATAGATGTGATAATTTAGCAAATAGGTTTTATGGTGATTCATCATTATGGTGGTTCATAGCTAAGGTAAATAATTTAACAACAATGAACATACCAGCAGGAACATCACTTAGAATACCAGTGAATACACAAGAAGCTGAAGGGTTTTAAAAAATGTCCATTAATCAAAGATTATTTGGTACTCCAATAACAGGTTCTGTTAGGGATGAACTAGACGATAGACAAACAGAAACAACTGTTACTAAGGTTCCAGGTACAAGTATAGCGAGCACTCATCAAGGTTTTAATTTAAGTGAACACACACCATTTATTCGTATGTGGACTTCAGTAAAATTAATGACACCAGCCGACATTGATCATACCCTTGAAAAAGTATTTGAAACTACAAATAATATGAATTGGAATAAAGTAACTAATGAAGAATTTGCTGAAATAGTAGAAAAAGGTTTAGGTGATAAACAAACCAATTATGGTAATAAAAAGAAAAAGTATTATGATGAAATTATGGCTGAACATGAAAATGCTGGTGTTGTTGCTATAGACCATAAAGATGAAAATCAAAAAGTCACTAAAAAAAGTTTTTACTTTGTAATGGATAAAACGCAGGGAGTGAGAGATCAAATTGATACTGCTAGGCAAATTTATGTAATTGGAGATTATAATTATCAAGAAAAATATGGTTCAGTTGATGCCAACACATCTTTAAAAAATCCTAATATGGTTGATAGATATAAGCAACTAAATTGGAAACAAGGTACTGATACTGCAATTGGGAATGAATCAGCTAAAGACAAGGGAATACAAACTATATTTCCACAAGAATTAAAAAAGAATCCATTACTTAAACCACAATCAGGTATTACAGGACTTACTTCAGAAACGGAAGGTGTTCTCGGAACAATTAAAAAGACAAGGGTTAAATTTACAGTTCATAATTTTTATGACTATGATAAAATTTACAATAAATATTTTTTAAAACCTGGTGCAACAATCTTTGTTGATTTTGGCTGGAGTACAATTAAAAATTTATATGATCCAGAGGATTTAATTACTAGTTCAGATATTCAGGAATATTTATATGATGAAACTAAAGGTATTATAACTAAAGGGAAAGGTAATTTAGAAGTTTTAAAAGGTATTGTAACGGATTATAATTCAAAAATATTACCAAATGGTAGTGTAGATTGTGAGGTTACACTAACTTCATCCAATAGTGCTTTATTAAGTTTATCTATTGGTTCGGAAGTATCAGGCAAAATTCAAGCATTGATGCATCGAGGTATTTATTATTATGGAGTTAGAGAGTTAATAGATGATGTTAGTGAAGATCCCGCAGAAAATTCGAATTTAAAGAAGCTGATTACTACACCAAATCAAAAATGGACAGCTGTAGAATATCAGAATTATTTAGATAATCTAACAGGAATAGCTCAAAAAGAACTATCAGGTAATAGTGGTGGGTCTCCGGGTGTGAAAGCTCAGCGGACGGGGGTGTTTATTGATAGTCTTAATGCTGAATCCTCATTCATTTCTTGGGGTTTATTTGAAGATTTAATAATAAATCAACAATTTGGTTTTGGTAAATCTGCTAAAGATTTTTTAAAAAAAACCAATAGTGAAGTTGTAATGGATTCATCAAATTCTTATACAAAATTATCTAAACAATTTAAAAGCAAACAAAAGTTATTATCTATGATACCTGATGCTCAACCAGATTTTTTATATCCTTTGGGTTGGGGTTCTAGCCCTGATCCCGGTTCATATAATTCTCAAAAAAAGAAATTACCAAAAGAACATGTATCCTATGAAGATGATTTAGATAGAAATAGGATACCATTAAGAGAAATCTTTATCAAAACTGACCTGGTAAAAGATGTATTTAATCAACATAAAGATGTAAGAAAAACAATAGAACTTCTATTAGATAAATTAAATAAATCCTCTCATCAGTTTTTTAAATTAAAATTAGTAGCTGGTGATACTGATGATGAGATTAAAGTTATTGATGTGAATTATGTTGATTCTGAAGAAGGTAAAGATGTAACAGTTTATGAAGATAAAGAAAAAGAATTATTTACTTTTAAAATTTTTCAACCTGGGTCAATAGTAAAAGATTACGATTTATCATTTAAACTACCATCAGGAAATATTGGGAACATGTATGCAATTCAAGCTATGGGTCATGATTCAACTTTATTTTCACTTAATTTAGATGTAGATACAGCTAAAGCTATAAATTCTGTAGATCCAGATGCCTTATCAGTAATTTATGAACCAGATGTTGGAAATTATAGATTAGAACAATCACTAAATTTGAAACCATTAGCTGACGACTATAGTGTATTTAATGCTGTAGAATCAATATTATCAACAGATAGTTTTAATGCTAAGACTTCTCTTACAGGAGGATCTCTATTCATTCCTAATATGAGGAAGAAAAGTAGTTATGCTAAAAATGTAAATAGTGGAACAACTTCGTCAAATTCTACTAAAAGACTTCAAAATTTAAAAAAAAGAAATGAAAATGCACTAATTGCGCGAGGTCTTATAATTGCTCCCACCATTCCACAATATTTTGATATGGTAGAGAATGTAGAGTCAACTAGAAAAGATAAATCAAATTTGTTACCATTTGAGTTATCATTAAATGTGTATGGTATAGGGTCTATTGTTCCAGGAGATACTTTTCGGGTCGATTATTTACCTAAAATGTATTTAAAAAATACTTATGTGCAGACTATGAAAGTTATTCATAATGTAAATTCCGATGGGTGGTTTACTAATTTGGAAACTCAATTTAGATTAAATAAATTTACAAACAAATATGGATCAGGAACAAATGTAAATAGCTCAAGAGTAAGATTATCAGTTGATGCTTTAAATACATTAGGAATTACAGAAGCTTTTACTGTTAATGATGGTTATTTTACAGATAGTGTGTTACCATTAGATGTCCTCCAGGCCCATATAACTGATTTAACATTAAACTTGGAAGGTTTTACTACTAAAAATCTTAATTATGGATACGGTATTGATTTTAAAACAATCGATGAATTTGATGAAGATATGTTTAAAGATGGGATTCAACAAAACGGAATATTCAGACGCCAACGATTTAATATTATTGGTGGTAGAGGAGGAGGTGCAATATCATTTGATGAAGAGATGAAAGAGGGAATATCCAATTGGATGTCGGAAAAAGGAATCCTAGATATGGTAAGCCTTGCAACTGAGCAAATACATATTAAGGTTACATTGAAACCAATAATATTAAAGACGGATGGTAAATATCAATTATTTGTTGATGCAGATGGTAAACTACTTTTATTGGGAGATACTGCTGACAAAATCTATTGGTTAAAACAATATTTTAGCGGACAAGTTACACCTGGACCAGAAGGTGGTCAACCCTATATGGATCCAAACTATACAAAAGTCTAAATAAAAAAAGCTTGTTTTTCTCATAAAAAGGTTATATATTAAGATACGATGTATAATGTTATACCCATATTTAAAGACCCAAACCTACATCCATTACACGAAAACAATGGATTATCAGCTCTATGGGTTCAACCAGAATCTGCAGAAGAACCATTCTTTATAATAGAAAAACATCCTGATTCAGATAAATTTATGGAAGATTATAAGTGGTTAGATGAAGAATTTATTCAAACACCTGATAAAAAACTATTGAATCATTTCTATGAATTTAAAGATGTTGTGGATAAAAATTTCATATGGTGGAATGAAACAGGTAAACCATTTGATAATAATATTCGTAATAATGCAATAGATTTCTTGAATAATAAGTTCTACAATGTTAAAAAACTTAACGAAATCATACCTTTATGTAAACATAATGAGTATTGTAGTGACATTTATAAGGGAATGGCTAGAGCATATACAGGTGAGAATGATGATTATATGAATGATGCAATTAAAGCGTTTGGTTCAATTGAAAAGAATGGTGTTAAAGTTTCAGATGATGTATGTGATATATTTGACATAAGAGTAAAGAAACATATATCAGATGGGAAACTATATTCAAACTATAATCTATGGACAACAACAGGTCGTCCAAGTAATTCATTTGGTTCTGTAAATTTTGCTGCTTTACCACCTGAAAAGAGAAAAGCTATAGTACCAGAAAATGATTCATTGATAGAATTTGACTTTGATGCATATCACTTGAGATTGATTGCTGACTTGGTTGATTATGATTTTGGTAAAGAATCAGTTCACGAGCACTTGGCTAAACACTATGAGTGTTCATATGAGGAATCAAAACAAAGAACATTTAAATTATTATATGGTGGAGTTGACAAAGAAACAAGAGAAAAAGTTCCATTTTTTGATAAAGTTCATACTTATATAAATAAGAAGTGGAATGAAATAAATACTCACAATTTAGTTTATACTGATATTTATAGACGGAAACTATTATTTAAGAACTATGAAGATATGAATAGAAATAAGGTTTTTAACTATTTAAT
>Ga0315326_10000309_pt1 | contig 23285 bp, 19 predicted proteins | sample M180m32315metaG_FD_203457 | JGI IMG/M metagenome (GOLD analysis project Ga0315326, IMG submission 203457) | Ammonia-oxidizing marine archaeal communities from Monterey Bay, California, United States - M1 80m 32315 | ecosystem: Environmental > Aquatic > Marine > Coastal | place: USA: California... | reverse complement strand
ATGATTTAAGTGGTTGCGATCATATTGTCCACTTGTGCATTTCCAATCAAATCACGATACCCGGATTCACCAATTATGATGCTACTTGTCATCTCGCTGGTCGAAACTCCTGGAATGAATTCGTGGGTACCAATGTATCGCTGTGAAGTGTTGTGAGAAGTGGTTTCCAAGGACATCGTAGCGAAATTGAACGTCATTTCTTCCCATGTGAGGTTGACATTCTTTGAACGCGAATCGGTGGAATCAAGAAGAATATTACCTGAATCTGAACTACCAGCTCTACCAGATCCCCAGAGGTCTAGGGCGAAGGCAGCATCTTCGCCAGCAGAGAATCCACCACTCTGGTATGCTGTCATCGCAGCCTCTACATCATCACCTGGAATGGCTTGGGGGAACCATCGCAAGACTTCTGCACTTTCGTCCATCAAAACGTATGCACCCACATTTTCACCATTCTCAGCAGAGAGTGTGATTTGAGGGACATGAACTGCAGTCACAAGTACGTCACTTCCACTGATGGTGGCGATGGCGGATTCTACTTCTGCTGAAGTGCTATTGTCTACCATAATCACCTGAAGATCGCTGCCTACAGAAACGTCTGCTGTCCTTTCATCAACAAGAGTGCCCGTGTAACCCTGCACTGCTGCCAATGTGACAATTGACAATGTAAGTAGCATAATGACTGCCAGGCGGTTCACAGATTCAGTTGAACCACTGCCTTTCAAACCTCGTTTGACATCTGATAACAATGGTGTTCGACTAAAGAAGAATTGCATGATTCTTGGTCCAGCAGCCCCTAGTCGGCCCAGCAGTAATGCACCACCAATCCACAACATGAATGGTCCGAATACATTGATTAAACCTTCAACAAACCAACTGGAAATCAAACCGTCCTCACTACCGTTCATCTCCATCCATGTATCGATAGCGCCTAGCGAACCGACCAAGAATAGAATCCAGTGCAACCATACCTTTGGCTTGTTGACTTTCTGCACTTTACTGACTCCTTCGTCAATTTCAAGTTCCATGAAATCTCGTGTGCGGCTACGACCGAAGATGAGGGCCAAACCTAGTGTGGCCATTGCAGTGAAAATCGTCGATCCAATACTCAACCTCGGGTTGACTGTGAAGCCAAGTGGCTCAAACTGCATGAAACCAACACTTGCCAATACACCTGGAACTGCAGCCATGGCCAATATATATCCTAGGAACCAAGCAACAGTAGCAACCACTGCGAGTTCAAGAAGTACCATTCCTCGCAACCCTTTTGATGTCGCTCCAATGACTCGATGAATGGAAATCTCACGTCTACGTTGTTCTAAAGAGAGGACCAAACCATAGACTAGGACGGAAAGGGAAAGGACGACAATTGGAATCATAATGATATAATCAAATGCTTGAATGAGGCCGAGGAATATGTTGAGGAAAAGAATGGTTCCACTAACAATATCGACGTAATAAATCTCGATATCTCCACTACCATATTGCCGATTTTCCCGTTCGCCATCTGCTCCATCAGTGTACATAACTTCTCGTGACAATTCTTCCAACCAATCTGCTGCATCAGCAGTTGAGGTTGTAGGTAATAATGAACGATCAAGAGTTAATCCTAGATAGATGTGGTCGTTGTCAATCAGTGTTGCCTTTTGACTCTCATTCAGTACAGTCCATGTAGTGAAAATTGGATTGGCGGCCAGTGTGGGGTTGCTCTGTGGCCAAGGCTCGTAAATGCCGAGAATTGTCAAATTTTCAACCACGATGATGTGTTGGCAATGCATCATGCTTGCATCTCCGTATGTGATTAGAATTTCACCATCACAATCATCCTCATCCATGAGGCCTGCAAAGGCTGATTCTGTTGTGTATGCGAAGGACAAGTTCGACAAGTTATCTCCGACTTCAGCACCGGATATACTTGCAATATCTGAAGGAATGTACACTCCTCGTTGATTTTCAACGTCAACTGCGGTTTGCCACTCACCCCTCTCATAGATGATATTCTCAGAGATACGATCTGCGATTACACCATCAAACGCTCCTGGACCAAGAAGCGAAATCGCGCGAACATTTGCTGCTGGAGGACCCGTTGTGTATTCATATTCCCAAATCCCATCCGTATCCCATTGACGATTCGAATCCGTTGAATTCGCACCCTGCATCATCAATGGGACTGCGTAAAATATCTGCTCGTTGCCAAAATCAAGATCACTGTGCAAACCTTTCTTACCAAAGGCCACGGTACAATCTGAAAATTCTTCCATCGCAACCAATTCATCACAGACTTCCAATAGTTGTGAAGTATTATTGCTCCAACCATCGATGCCTTCACCAGGTTCCTGATTGAATTCTACCTTGGCATCAAAAACGTTGCTTTCAAGGAAGCCTTCGAAAAATGCTTGAGACAAACCGACACCGTATGCCAATACTGTGGTAATCACCAAACTGGAAAGGAATACACCTGCAAATACTGCCATTCCCCTCTCGCGACCTCTCCAAGCACCAATTGCTGCCAATCGTAAATTGTCGGGCAAATCACGGGCCTTTCTCGCCAATCCACTGAATTTTCTGAAAATATAAGGTTGATATGGACGAGAAACCTTTTCCAGAGTATCAATGGTTGAATCTGTCATTCTTCCTCACCCCCTTCTTCATCAAGCCCCCAAGCAGAACGAATATCACTCGCAGCCACGGTTCCATCTCGAAGCAGAAGCATTCGATCCGCCTGACTAGCCAAATCGGGGTCGTGAGTCACCATGAGAATCGAAATCGGATCTTCTTCATCATGACACAATTCCTTGAACAAACGCAAAACATCTGCTCCAGAAGCGATGTCAAGATTGCCAGTGGGTTCGTCAGCGAGTAGTAATGGACGGTTGCCAGCAATCGCACGTGCAATGGCCACACGTTGCTGCTGACCGCCAGAAAGTTGGTCAGGAATGTGATCCACCCTGTCACTGAGATTGACCCGGGCTAATGCCTCTCGAGCCCGCTCTTCAGCTTCTTTGGAAGGGACCCCTGAGATTTCTAGAGCCATTGCGACATTGTCCAACGCCGAGAGATGATCCAACAGGTGGAAATCTTGGAAAATCCAACCGACGAGGTTGCGTCGAACATCCACGACAGAAGATGGATTTCGCAGTCCATAAGAGCGGGATTTCAGATTGATTTCACCGCTCTCAGCGGGCAATAATCCTCCAATAATGTTCAGCAAGGTCGATTTTCCACACCCAGAAGGTCCCATGAGTGCAACGAGTTCCCCGGGTTGAATCTCCAAGTTGATTCCCTTCAGAACCTCCAATCGATTGGAACCTGAACCAAAACCCTTGGTCAAGTCATCCACCCGAAGCATGAATCAACCGCCCGTAGGGCGGTATATGAAAATGTCACTATTTGGTTTACTACTAATCAAGTAGTTTCCAAGCTGATGAAATAGATGCTGACCAAGCCTCAATACTGAATTTCTGTGCGCGTTTGAGGGCAATAGGATTCGGTTGCCTTCGTCCATCTTTGGAAGCAAAACCAACAATGGCGTCAACCCAGTCATCAACACTGTCGTGAGGGAGTAGCCATTCTTCTGGTGCCACTTCATTATGGGCAGGCATATCTGAAACTCGAACCGGGCACCCAGACGCCATGGCTTCCAAGGGTGGTAGGCCGAACCCTTCAGCGACACTCGGGAATAGCAATGCATCACAATGCTGGTAGTAGCCACATAGATCGATATCTGAAAGACGACCCAACCAATGAAGATTCACCCCCAATTCCTTGGCCCGCTTCGACAATTTGGCCTTCGATTTTGCACTCGATTCCGCTCCAACCTTGTGTAGAATTACTTCATCCTTGAGATGGGACGGAAGACACCCTAATACTTCGACAAGGAAATCGATTCTCTTCCGTGGTTCTTCACTGCCCACACAGAGTAGATTGACATTGGAATAAACAATACCTTCGGGTTTGGGTAATGGGTAAGAGTATGGATCATATCCAGCAATGTCGATACCATGAGGGACTACTGCAATCGCTTTTTTGGGCCACAATTCGCGTGCTTCTTCTGCAGTTGCTTCTGATATGCAAATCAGCAAATCTGCTCGTGCAAGACCCTTGCGAATATGTGACAAATCTTGTCGTCGCAAGAACCCTGGTGACCGATTGCCAATGTTCACCTTTCCAAGGGATGTTGAAATTCGCCGAGGCTCCAAATGGAACAAATCGTGAATTGTAACACTCACTGGAATATTACAGCCTTTTGGAACCAAATGGGCTTGCTCTTGATCTGTAATGTGGAGAATGGCCCCCGCATTTGATTTGGCTGCGTTTGCAACTCGCAGAGGATGTTCACTACGTCGACGGCGCCAACGAGTAAAGGCGCCACCTCCCAATTCGTGTTCGATGTCATTCCCAAGGCTGAACCCATTGACCTGTTGCTCGCTCAGCCGGTCCACGAGATCATGATGTGCTCGCCCAAGGCCACTAGAACGAGGCAACGCCCCGCCACGAACCACCAAAACTTGACGCGACATCAGCCCGCCCAGCCCATGCTGATATTAAACGGAGAAGCGAGGGCGTGTGCGTGGACGACGATTCAGACTCAAAGCCTCGCCTGCTGGTGGTGAAAGGAACCTTTGAGCAATTTGGGGGCGCAGAGCGTGATTTGCTAAACAACTTGGAAGCATGGCAAACCCATTTTGAAATCACCTGTGCCTCACTACATCTCCCCCTCGAAGCAAGAGAAAGAATGGAAAACCTTGGAATCCTATACCTGACACCTGCAATCCCTTGGAAAAAGCCAACTGGAGGGTGGGCAGAATTCCGTGCAGTAGCCTCACGACAAGCCTCAAATCGATGGTGGAATATGTTGGAATTAACAGAACAAGGACTGCGGTTGCAGGATGTTCTTGCAACCAGCGATGCCGTTCATCTGACCAGTGGCGTTGGTAGTTTGGAATTCAGTCAAATGATTCCAAAAGATCTGCCCGTTCACTATTACTGCTTAGAGCCACACAGAGGGTTACACGAAGATGTGCTTCACCGTACACTGGATGGTAAACCGAAACAAAATCTCGCTCTGACAAGGTTCTTGCTTGGAAAACAGCGCCGACGTGATGCTTCAATGACCCATGATCTTGCGGATCGCTCAAATTCCACCATCAGTGGTAACTCACCCTGGATTCAGGAACGAATTCAGACTGTATATGGTGAGAAGTCCGAACTTCTATGGCCTTCTGTAAATCTTGACATTTGGTCAGGAGATTGTCCGCACACCGAAGATTGCGTCGTTGCGATTGGAAATGCATCCTATGTCAAAGGAACAATGGATACCATCGACATGCTCGCTGGAACTGGATTAATCTATCATCACGTTGGAGGTGGGGCAACAGAAGACCTCGCCTTGATGAAAGCACATGCCACAAGCAAAGGGGTTGAACTCATCATCGAACCTAGGCTTTCACAAGAAGATCTAGTCAACCTTGTCAAACGTTCTCGTGCTGTTGTTTCTCTAGCTCGTGGAGAACCCTTTGGATTGACACCGATCGAAGCACAAGCCGCCGGCACTCCGGCTCTGATGGTCGATGAAGGAGGATACTGTCACACGGTTATGGATCAGGTTTCTGGAAGATTGTTACCGCGAAATGATTGGTCTGCATGGCATACGGCCCTCGAGCAAGCTGCAATTCCAAAAAATCGAAAATCATGGTCTGAAGCCGGTCGGGAAAATATTGCAAAAATGGGATTGCGCCCTGATGACCAGGCTGATGCATTGAATGGAATAATCTCAAAATTGAGAGATTAAGATTCGACCTTTTCCCCTTTGGGCTGGACGAAAATTACAACCATTAGTGCTGCCAAGGAAAGTAAAGCAAGTACCATCGATAACCCAAATGAAATTGCAGGGGCGTTGTCGAAATGTGGCCAAATTCCAAACAAATCACCAACAGTTTCACCACGTGTGATTACACTTCCAATTGACCCTAACATGGCCGCAGCCGTGTATCCAGCACAAACTATTCCTGTGTGTACGAAGCTCATTTTACGGTTTGACCACATTTCCGGACCCCATGTGCGTCTACCATGCACGACTCCAATCCAGAGGCCAAGACAAAGGCCTGAAAGAAGCATCTTGTTGACCAAAACCGGTGAGGCGGATGCGTCACCTGCAGCGCTCCCAGTAAGGGCGACCACTGGAATACAACACAACGAAAATATCGCTGCAAAATATGCGGCGTGATCCAGTCCTCTTTGAGCACGTTCACCCAATTTTTCTAGAATCGATTCGCCCAAGCACAATACTGTGGCCACCACTGAGAATGTCATTGAACCAACCAGCATTTCTGTACTGAAGGCGTGCATTGTTGCTGCTGCAATCATCAGAAACCACCTCCGTGATTTTGCTTGATATGATCTGGTCCATAATGCGCCCATTGCTCATCGGTCCATCCAGCTGGGCGTCGTGGATCATCAAGCGCCAAACCAGATGTTACAACCGGTGGAGGGGCCATCGCAGACATAGGGGAAACCATACTTGTTTGATTGGCTGATATCAAAGCTGATTCCGGTTCACCAAGAGATTTCTTCGAAGTGCGAGACATCCGTCGCTGAATGGAAATACACAATGCAAGGCTTCCAAACATCAAGGCCATTGATTGGAGGCGGACTGCAAATATATCTGCACTATACCCTTCAATTTCATTGCCAACAGCAATCCATCCAGTGGTTTCTGTAAACTCTTCATTGCTCATAATCACTCGATAGGAAAGAGAAATGTCGGACAATGCTGCTGGAAGTGTTGCAGTCCAAACATCATCACTCAACGTGGCATTGATTGAAGCGATGGGGCCATCATCAATACGATACTCCAAAGTCACCGCTGTCGCATTGACTACTGGCATCGAAAGTTCTGATGGTTCGCCCAATGAACGAGAGGTCATCGCATCCCAAGGAAGCATTTGAGGTAGATTTTCAGGGATGGGGCCGACCGTTACAGAATTCGCATCTGAGATTTTCATTCGGGCTGAGCCGTCTCCACCATGGTGTACTGCAGCATAGAAATCGTACGTACCTTCGTTGCTGGGAGCGAGTAAACTCCATGTGATGGTCGCTCCAGATTCTGCATCGAGAACATATGTCTCAGCGTAATTTGTTGCACCACCTTCTCCATTGGACAAAATGGTCCAACCCGCATCTTGAGGTGTATCCGCCACACCATGTGTATCACTCAACAAGAAAACACCCACCAAGCTGCGACTAGACAATTCCATTTCTGTGACGGTTACACTCACCGAAATGGGTCCACCAACATAGGCTGAATCTCGATCTGTTGAGAATGCCAGTATTGCCGAAGATGGTTCGGAAAGACCTGGGTCTCCATGGCAAGAACCACCACATGCCGCATCTCGGTTTTCATCACCCACACCGCCTTGATTCGCTGACAATGGCGGGACACACAAAACAAGGAGCAATAGGCTCGTGAGCAGCAGTGCACGACGCATCAGACACTCCTCCCTAGGAATCGATCTATGAGGGCAGTGGCCAACGCTCCGAAAATTAGCAAAAAGGCAAGAAGGGATGTCATCGTAGTTCCAAGAGAACTGTCTCCGGCGGGTTCTAATTGTGGCATCTGAGATACATCCAATGCCACGCTAACCGTATTGCTGGAGATGCGAGGGTTGTGTACATCACCCACATCTGCTGTTACAGTGTAATGATAATTTCCAGCCAGATGCAAGGGTTCCGACCATGTGGTAGAATTGGTTTGACCAACCGATTCAATTTCTAACAATCCACTGGAATGAACTATCGGTTCATGAGTGCGCCAAACTGTGAATGTGGTTGCATCCCCTTCCCAATTCCAATTGAGGTTCACCGCACCATTCGAAACACTGGCTTCTAGATTTGATGCGATAGGCCCCCACGATGCTGTAATAATGTATTCTTGACTACTTGTTCCGCCATTTGAATCTATGACTGTGAGATTGACTATTGTGTTTGGATCTGTCAGAATCACGGATACTTTCTCTCCCGAGTATGATGTCGCTCCCACATTCCAAAACCATGCTACAATTTCTCCATCTGAATCCGTCGACAATGAACCATCGAGTTGTGTCATGGCTTCGATAAGCACTGTGTCACCAGCCGTGAATTCAGCAGTGGGCAGGAGATTGGAAATTACAGTAGCCTCGCTTGTAACCATGGGACTGATGTCAATATTATCACTTAACACAACGGATACAGTCCAAGATTGGCCCACATCTAACCATTCGGTTGTCACAGTTGTTACGTTGTCAAGCGCTACGACATGGAACCCATCTCGCATCCACTGGAGTGTCATTGTTACTTCATCTAAATCTGCATCACTTGTTTCAATCGTGAGTTCAAGCGGTGACAATGCAGTCGCATTTTCAGTCAATGAAAACGATGTCAATAACGCCAAACTATTCCCGATTGTAATTGTAGATGATTGTATTTCATTGCCGCTGGTAGTTCCATCATTGGGTGTGTAACGAACCATCCATTCCTCACCGCGCACCGTTGCACTTGCAGGGATGTTTTGCATATTGTTGTAGTTGGATTGTAATTGCCCATTGCGATACCAACGAATCATCGATTGAGTTGTTTCTAAATCACCATCTAAATCGCTATAATTTACAGACACCTGAAGAACATCAGATGATGTTGCATCTTGAGGACTCAGATTAACATCAGTGACAACTGGTGCTGTGTTTGAAATTGTTATACTCTGAGTGGTAAATATTGAACTCCAAGAAATTCCATCCGAAACTCGAACTGTGAAATGCCAAATTTCCCCCTTTATTGTAGCCGAACTTGGCAATGGATCAACATTGTCATATTGAACGATGTGTACACTGTTGCGGTACCAATTGATCTCAAAACCCAGTTGAGAATCACCTGCGTCGGAATCTGCAAATGTCCAAATTGCATCCAAATCATCACTGGTTGTAGATGGATTTGGCGCGATTTGGGCCGAAGGGATTGTTGGAGCTTGATTCGATGAACCAATGACTACCAGGTTACTGAGTACTTCAGAACCTGCATCACTACCATCGTGTGGAGTCACACCAAATTGCCATTGATCTTCAGAACGTGTCATCAAACTTGATACGGCTGTTGCGTCATCCAATTCTGCGACTCGTGTACCATCTAAGTACCAAACAATCGAACTACCCGATTCAGTATCTTGGTCAGGATCACTGTACTGGTAAGAGGCACTCAATGTGCTTGTTTCGTCTGGACTATTCGGTGTGAGTTGAACGCTTTGTGCTGTGGGTGGAGCATTGCCAACAAGGACTGGACCTGCGCTGACCATGGTGCCAGCATCCTGTCCATCAGAAGGTGTGACTTCTACGGACCACTCATCTCCTTTGACCACTGAAATCGACATCTGGCCATCCTTTGAGGAATCCATTATGCCGTTATTGTTCCAATGAATCGTTGTGCCCGATTCAGCATCACCATCTGCATCATTGTATGAATAGGTCAATGCCAATCCTGTCAAGACGGTTGGATTGGATGGTGTCAACTGTAAATTAGAGACTGAAGGTGGGTTGTTTGGAGGTGGACTTCCGCCTTCTGGTACCTGAAAAATTGCTGTCCCATGTGCGTCTCCAGTGTTTTGGCTATTTCCATTCGCAGTAAGTCCGGCAAGGTTGAATTGAGTTGTTCCCGATCCCGACGAAGGCGCGGTCCAATCTACACTCCAACTTCTGTAACTTGAGGTCGTATGAGTGGCGCTATTGCCCGCAGCATTCACCTTGACTGCCATTATTCCAACACCGCCGGTGGATAGAGTTCCTTTATCCACTTCAAGGCTGAATCCTCCAGCACTACCTGAAACGCCACCACTAACTGATATTGAAAGAGTATAAGTCTGTCCAGCAGTGTATGTTGCTGGTTGACCCGACATAGAAACCGTTGCGCTTCCACCATAATGGCAACTACAACCTGATGCACTCTGATACTTACCACTTGAATTAGCATCAACAAGATTGGCTCCTGAAACGGCCACAAATAAGAAAACCAGCACGATTACACGCAGTCGCATGCTTTCCCGATTCAATGAGTGACTATAATGCCAATTGGTACATTGATTAGACAAATCATAATTGTTCAAACTCAAAACGCTTGACTACTGAACGATATTCAAGCAATTTGGCTTCCACATACACTTCTTGTCCCAAAGTCAATTCCATGGTGTTTGGCATACGAACTCCCACGCCAAGATCATCAACCATTCCAATGCAAGTATTGCCACCTCGGAATGAGTCGGTCAAACCGATGCCGATGGTCTTCTCCATCTTCTCAATTTTCAAAGTGAAATCGAATACTTCATCACTCAAACTTTCAATGTATCTCCGTTTGTCACCAAAGAGTTTCAGTGACTCAAGGTGGGACTCCACGTCTGAAATGCTTAGACCAGATGAGGGGGTTGAGACTTCAGGTTGTGATATCTCCTCCATTTCAACTTCGGTTGTTTCTATTTCTTGTTCTTCTTCAACCGGTTCTTGAGAAGGAGTCCGGGGGGTGAGCATGATTACTTTGAATTCCTCGAAATTGATGACACCGTCGCCATCGGTATCGTAATCGTTGAGTAAATTCGCAACCTCTTCGGGTGACAGATTCTCACCGAGAGCGGTCATCATGTGACCCAACTCACTCAAATCAATGGTCCCGTTACCATCGCGATCAAAGACATTGAACGCCTCACGAAGACTATCCTTTGGCTCTGGCTCTGGTTCAGTTTCTTCGAATTGAGGTGAAATTGTGAAGGTGGCTGAAGCCATCAATTCATGACCATTGTTTCGGAACAAACGAGCATCGTAATCGCCAGCAACATATTGTTCTCCTGAAAACGTTACAGAACCTGCGGTTTTCCCTTCAACAGGCTGGGTGGTTCCATTCACGTACAACCAGTTACTTCCATGTTCACCATGTGGTGCACCTACCGGAAAAATACCAATCCAAGCGGATGGGTCTCCTGAACTGCCAGAGAATCCAACTGTGAAAGGAGAGCCTTCTCCAGGAGTTGCGGGCTCGATAAAGATCGATGCAGGTGTTAGGGCCTGTGCCTTTGCTTTGACTTCCTCCTCAAATTCTTCAATATCCTCTGCAAGATCAACGGCCTTATCTTTCGCCATATCTTCAATTCGATCCAATTCAGTCATGGCGCGTTGACGAGCGGCATTTTGTACCGTAACACCTGGAAGCCGAGCGATAAGTTCGTCCAAATGCTGGTTGACTAGAGGACGAATTGTTTCGATTTTTGCGGCAGGATCTTGCAACGCATCGTGGTATGCTTGGAAGGCGGCGATGAAGTCTGACTCTGAGACCATGAGGGGGCTACGACAGGAGGGGGGTGTTGAATCTGATGCTTCATCCCTCTCGGCCGCTCCGTTGAATTCATGAGGCGTATTCGGGTCGAACGGCCATGAAGCCCATCGAGACAGTCGCAATAGTTGGAGCCGGAAACATGGGTAGTGGGATTGCTCAGAAGACGGCACAAGAGCAATTTCCAGTCCAAATGGTAGACCGAGAACAACAATGGGTGGAGCGTGGACAAAACACAATCGCCACATTGCTTGGACAAGCTGTGGAACGACGTATCTTTTCCGAGGCGCAAGTTGAGGAAATCCAAGCACGTATTACCGGTGTTGTCGGCGTAGAAAATGTCGCAGCTGATACAGACCTTGTCATTGAAGCTGTTTTTGAGGATTTCAATATCAAAACAGCCGTATTTAACATACTAGATGAGGCCTGTGGAGATGACACGATTCTCGCATCAAATACCTCTTCACTCAGTGTTAATGCATTGGCAAAAGCAACCGCACGTCCTGATCGATTTGTCGGGTTGCATTTCTTCTACCATCCGGCCAAGAATCGATTGGTGGAAGTCATCCCTTCGGAATTGTCCAGTGAAGATACGATCAAGCGTGTTGAGCAATACTGTAAGATGCTCGGAAAAGTAGTCATCGTATGCAAAGACCGACCAGGTTTTGTTGTCAACAGATTCTTCGTACCTTGGTTGAATGAAGCATGTTTACTTTTGGAAGAGGGATTTGGCACTACTGCTCAAATCGATGCGGTTGCATGTGCTGCCTTTGATATCGGTATGGGTCCCTTTGCACTGATGAATTTGACTGGGCCACCCATTGCTCTACATTCAACCAATTACCTGGCGGAACAACTCGACACGCCGCGTTACACTGGTGCAAAGAGTTTGCAAGAACTTGTCGAGGCGGGAATCATGTGGGAAATTGACGAAGAAACTGATTGCAATCCAGAGGCAACCAAAATCATCTCTGAGCGTTTGCTAGGGCAGGTCTTCGCCGTCTCCTCACAAATTGTCGCCGAAGAGATTTGCTCAATGGAGGACGTGGATCGCGGGGCCAAGGTAGGCCTCCGTTGGATGAATGGACCCTTTGAAATCATGAATGCGCTGGGACTCGATGAAGCACATCGTATGGCCAAAAATTATGCTGAACTTGCCGAATTTGATCTGCCACCATTTTTCGCAATGAAAGCGGAATCTGGACATGGCTGGGAATTTAATTTCGTTGACGTTGTCCAAACCGGTGGTATCGCAACCGTTCGCCTGAATCGCCCTGAAGCGATGAACGCTCTAAATGAGACACTGGTAGCACAATTGGGTGCGGTTCTAGATGATTTGAATTCAGACAAATCGGTCACAACAATTGTTCTAGAAGGTGCTGGAAAGGCCTTTGTTGCTGGAGCTGATGTCAAATTCTTTGTTGACAAAATTCGAGCAAATTCGTTTACAGATATCTATGATTTTACAGCCAATGGTCATGTCGTTCTAAACAAATTAGAAAACAGTCCAAAGACGACAATTGCTCTGACCACTGGTTTGGCACTTGGCGGAGGGCTTGAACTAGCACTAGCTTGTGATTATCGTATCGGAACTCGACGTAGTCAATTCCGATTCCCTGAAACAAATATCGGCATCTACCCTGGTTTAGGAGGGACACAACGAACGGTCCGTATTTGTGGCGTTGAAGCCGCACGATGGGCCGTTCTTGCAGGTAATTTCATGGATTCGAAAACAGCACATGCACTTGGAATTCTCACACATTTGGTTGAACCCGCAGAGGTCAGCGCAACAGTGGAGGCAATGGACAAATCGGGTAAACCAGAAAACAAGTATCCAGGTGGACCACAAAACTCCCAACACCCGGTCTCAACCTTTGCCAGTGCATTTTACAGCAATGACAACATGGCTGGACTCCTTTCTGGTTCTTGCCCTGATGGGTTCGACGCTGAGGATCGAAATGTAAGTCGGCAGTTGAAGTCACTTGGCCGAACTGCGCCGATTGCTTTACGCATGGCAAGTGAATTACTCAACAGTGCTGTTGATACTGGCGATGATCTTCAAGCCGGACTTGCTATGGAGTTGTCAAACCTTGAGGATATCTTTGGGACTTCTGACGCCCTTGAAGGTCTCTCAGCCCTCATTGAAGGGCGACGCCCGACGTACACCAATTCATGAGGAGGCCACCGAAGCCATCATCATCCCCACCGGGAGTCGCGATGTGGGATTGAATGCAACCAGACCCTAACCAAGCGCCCGCCATGCAGGACAGTGTGGTCGGAGGAAATTTGCATACTGGGAATGTCGTTCACAATCACTACCACGCAACACCGCAACCAGTTGTCCAACAAGTCCCTGTTCAAACCGTTGTTCAACCGGCATACAACCCTACACCAGTATACGTCTCCCAAACCGGTTCGAAGGATGTCGTTGTGGCCTATCTCCTGTGGTTTTTCCTCGGTATACTTGGTGTACATCGTTTCTACCTAGGCCATATTGGGGTCGGCATTCTGTACTTTTTCACATTTGGTGGGTTTGGTATTGGTTGGATTATTGATGCACTTATCATGCCTCAATTGGTCCACAAAGCCAACAACCCACATCAAATCATCATCATTCAATAATCAATGCTGAAATCGACGGTGATGATCCAAATTGGCAGAAGCCCAATACGAAACTGCACGCAGGTAGAAATTCACTAAACCTGCCAATTTCATGCTTCCATCTTTTCTTTTTTTATGAAAAATCGGCGGAACAGATTCGCCCTTGGGCGCTTCTCCAATTTCTCCTTCTTGGCAGCCTCGAGCTGCTCATATCCTTCATCCCATTCATCTATCCAATTCTTTAACCATGCATCCATGTATATTCCTCCATTCAGTGTGGATAGTAAACCTGTGTAGCCCGTGATATATAGACTGTGGAGTTGTAAAGTTTAAATTAAGGTGCAACTTCCACACCATGTTACCTTTGTAACACCGCGGTGATTTTGATGCCTGAGCCCCCCATGATTCTACCACATGACGATATGAAAGAAATTGAATCGAGTATTGTTACCACCGAGGGAATGGGTGCACGTATCCGCCAGATTTTCAGTGAATACCATGGTGAAGAGCATGATACAGCTTGGGAAGTTGAAGCCTCTGTCGAAGCACTCGATGTATTCACAAGTCGTTGGACAATTGAAATTCTTGCAACACTGTACATTGCGGGCGAGCGTCGATTCAATGAATTGCGCAAATTGCTCGTGGGTATCTCAAGCCGAACACTCTCTGATAAATTACGTAAGTGCACCGAAAATGGGTTGATTGATCGTATCGTTGTCGAAGGACCGCCTGTTCGAGTTACATATCGTTTGACGGATCATGGTAAGCGGGCAGGACGATTGTTGGGGCCACTTGTGGCTTACATGAAATTGCAGAAAGGTTCTGTCAAGCAAGAATAAGTGAATACGGTCCGCTCTGTGTCCGAACACTGGACCAATTGCTTCAATAAGCACTGAATCCCAAAGGGATTCGATGGCACTGCTTCAACAATGGCACCGCCAGCGTCCTTGGCTCATGGCTGGGGTCGCTGCTGTTGGTGCCAGCCTTGGTGCTGTCATGCCTTGGAATTGGGCTGCTAGTGGTGTGATTTCAAGTCAAGCAAACAACCCTTGGGAGCATCCACTCCGACAACGAATCTTGCAGGTTCTAGATGCGCAGCCAGGTCTCGCATATCGTGAATTGCAACGTGAACTCGGTGCCGCAAATGGCACATTACGACATCACCTGGATGTTCTCATTGCCAATCGTTCGATTACAGTCGTTCCAGTGAATGGGCGATCTTGCCATTATGCAGGTGCACCACAACAAATTGAAATTCTGCGCGAAATGAATGTTGGCGATTCTGAGAAAGCTGCTAGAATGATGCCTGTTGGACTCTCTGGCGCTCAGCGTATGGTAGTGGCTCATTTGATGAAAGTGCCTCTACCGAAGAGTCAAGCTGAACTCAGCCGCGAATTGGGTCGCTCTCGAGCCACCGTTCATTCAGCAATCAAAGTCTTGCGCCGTCGAGGAATTATCCATAGTCATGAACTCAAATTGGCACCCCATCTAGAGGGCTTGCAGGCATCCGGGGTTCAGTATGAATGGCTTGACGAGCGGCCTTTACCCGAATAGTCCGCGTTCCGGTGTGAGACGGCATAGTTAGGTCTGAGTCACTTCTGATGTCGGAGGGGTTTTGAGCCCCCCTGCTACAGGCATTGCCTATGCTGAACATGCGATTGGTCGAACAGCCTGCACCTGCAGGCAGTCGTGACGTCAATCAACTGGTTGGCTGGTTGCTCGATACACTCGAATTTGTGCGTCGTAGTGGCGATGAGTGGACTGGTGAGGGAGTTCATTCGCCCATACACCGAATCCTCTGTGAACATATGCTTGCAAATCCTGGAGATGGATGGGATGCGCAGACATTGGGGGATGAATTGGGCCTATCCCCAACCGCCATACAATATCAATTGAGTAAACTCAACGAATGCGGGCTTACGGCAGCTGTCAATAGAGATGGTTGGCGTGTCCACCATCTTAGAAACGGTTCACTTTCGAACGCGGTTGAAATTATGTCTGCTGAAGCACGACTGGTGTTGAATCAACGACTTCGATCCCTAGAAGGGTGGATGACAGAAAGTGATGCGAGAATGTCGATTGTTTCTGAAAAGAAAGATAATGCACCATTCCATATCCAAATTCGTGGACGGACTCCACTCCTAGAAGGACAAGATGAGATGGATGCATTCCTACTCGATCTTGGATTACTAGGCGATCGTGTTCGGCGCCCGGCTGATGGAAGTGCTCCACTTGGGCGTTTGATGTTTGAACATCTACTCACGGCGCATGCTCCAATATCCCTAGATGAAGCATTGGAAAATTGGGGTACGACGCGTCCACGCCTAACTCGTACACTTGATCGATTCAGAGATGCTGGACTTGTAGAAAGGGTGCCACGATTGGATCGCTTACCCGTCACTTTGTGGTCTGCACTACACGCACAGCAAAATCGCCGAGGGAGTGATTGGCTCATGAAGAAAGGTGGGCTTTCCCGAATTGATGAAAAGGTGGCAAAAAAGGTGGTTAAGGCCCTCGATAGTGGTTCATTAAATGTAGCAGCCTGCGAAAAAATATTTTCAACAATTCCAGCCAACGAGCAGATGGTCTTACTGAATTTGCTCGGAGGCAAACTCCCCATTGGATGGCGTTTGTGTGGCGCTAAATTCAGCCAGGTTACTGAGCGAGTATTGGCAAAATCCGATCGGACATTCAGGCGGATCAAACGTGTTGCAGAAACATTGGAAAAGGCCATTCAATGATTTCTTAATAATTAATTTTCGAAATCACGTACAAGGTACCATCGTCAAGGAAATTTGCATAGAATAGATAATCTCCACTGGGGTGGAATGCGATCGGTAACGGTGCACTAAGATCTGATGCGAAAACCGATGTTTCAGAAACCCACCCTTGTGGAGCACTGGTATTCGTTGTAAAATCAATGCGGACAATTTCATGACCCACGGGTTCGATGGCATTCCACGATCCGAAAACGGTGGCATAGACTGTGTGATTGCCGCCGGGGAAAGGGGAGTTCAATGGGCGGTATGCCAGATTGTTTAGACTGGAGTGGGGCGTCCATGTAGCAATCGGCCCGATGGTCCCTTCCGGAACGGGGTGTGCAGGATCATCGCTGGGCCAGCCGTAATCCCCTCCAGCAATCAAGAGGTTTACTTCCTCTAGGGGATGGTCCCCTTCCCAATCTCGGCCATTGTCGCTGAAAACGAAACCCATGCCAGGTACCCAGATACCATGGAAAGAATTGCGTACACCACTTGCAAGAATGCCGTGCTCTCCTGTGCTCGAATTCACCCATAATAGTGCAGCATTACGTTCATCCACCTCATCGCAAATGTTGCAGGTTGAGCCTACGTGCCAAATCACAGTCCCATTCGGCATGATATCGAGATTGTTCGTCTGATGATTGCCCGTAGGTACACCACCGATGACCGTCCAACGTGGTGCCTCGTTCAAAGTTTGATCAAGGATAGTCTGATTGATGCGAGTTAATTTACCTCGTTCAGAGATTAGGATGTGGTCACCAAGTATGAGAATGTCATGGGGCTCGTTTAGGCCCGTAAGCAGTGTTGAACTATTTTCAGTCGGTGTCCAACTCGAATCGTTTGAATCAATGTTAAAATTCAACAGTTTGATTGTGCCTCCATCACGATCGCAGACCAGTAGGTCGTGATTGGAAACCCACTCAAGGCAGGCGGGACCCCCAAGACCGTTAGTCACTTCATCAATCACGAAACCTTCCTCAACTTCGGGATCATCCCAGCCAAGAAAGGGAGAAACCATTTGGACTATCAGAAGCAGTACGAAAATCAACGACAGAGTTCCGATACCCTTCAACCCACGACGGATATCACTCATCGACGCCACCCGCCAGCTTCGGAAGCGGTTGCTGCCGCTTCAATTGCTTCGGGTACAATCAATGTGTTGTGGCGACGCTGGGAGAATGCCTCCAAGGCAATATTCAGAGGTTCTCCAATCAAACGGAAATCCTTGATGGCGTGGAGATGGGGGCGCAACTCACGACCACCTGGGAGTCCCTTGGTGAATGAAATTGCATGTTGTTTCATGTTACGTGCAGCATAAGGGCCACCTATTTCGTCAACCAATTCAACGTAACGGTTCCAAGCCCAGTGCTTCTGCCCGGCCTCGTTTTCATTGCCCCAAGGTGCTTCAAAATCCACCCAACCTAGTTCGGATTTGATGCGTCCAAAAATGCAGGGATCCCCAATTGCACCTCGGCCAATCATCAACCCTGCTGCACCCGTTATTTCAAGACAGGATGCCGCACTACGCGAATCAACAATATCCCCATTTGCAATGACTGGGACGCCATATGGCTCTACGACTTCAACAACTTTACGAATCATGTCCCAATCTGCGACGCCACGATATTTCTGGGCTAATGTTCGACCATGGACGCAAATGCGTAATACCCCCAATTGTGCACACCTTTCTGCAATTTCAAGCACAGTTAGGGCATTTTGATTCGTCCCTAATCGCATCTTCACGGAGACAGGGGATTCGCTAGCCTCAATACAACGAGAGACCATGGATATCAAATTGTCAGGATTGGCCATCATTGCTGCACCTGCACAAGTTTTGGTCACCTTGGGTGCAGGACAACCAAAATTGAGATCAATCGTATCAGCGTTTTTCGACAATAGACGAGCAGTTTCTACCATCTCGTCTTCGATACCTCCAAAAATTTGGGGGATAAATGGTGATTCACGCTCGTGTGTTTCAACTTTGGCCCACGACTTCGCATCTTGACGACTGAGTCCACTGGCCGCAGTAAATTCGGTTGAAGTAAAATCGGCTCCAGCCTCGCGAGCCAACAATCGGTAGGCAACATCTGTGACGCCAGACATCGGTGCGAGGAACAACGGTACTTGTTCGGGCATGATTCCACCTCACTGAGTCAACTCAGAAAGTGGATTCCCAATCGGCAACGTCTTGCATTGCAGCCCATGTATCATCATCCATGATGCCACGTGCTTTGAGAACTTCACGTGATAGGAGCCAGTAAATTAGAGACAAACTCTGGCGACCTTTGTTATTGGCTGGCAGGCAAAGGTCAACATTTCGTAGAGTATTGTTGGCGTCACAGATTGCAACAACAGGCAGACCAGTGCTGACTGCTTCAGAAAGCGATTGTTGATCTGCTTGAGGGTCTGTCACAACGATGAGCTCCGGTTCGATATATGTGCGAAGACCTGGGTTGGTTAGTGTACCAGGGATAAAACGCCCAACAATGTGCATTGCACCAATCGATTGTGCAAACTTGCGAGCCGGGCGCTGTCCGTACTGTCGTGCGCTCACCACAAGGATTCGGCTTGCATCATATCGATCCAAGAATTGAGCAACTACCCTCATGCGTGCATCTGTTTGATCCAAATCAATCAAATGCAGGCCTGAGCCATCACCTGGGGCATCGCTGAGGAACGGTTTCATGTCCGCGCTCTTCTGAAGTGCTCCGATGTGAACCTTGTGAACCTCGTAGGTTTCGTGAGGTACTAACATTGATTCGGTCATTTCGATGCCTCGTGCGGCCTCGCCACCCACCGCCTCTTCATAACCGCTTCGCTCATGCAGACGGGATTTTTCGACGCAGTGTCCCGAATGGACGCTGGATGTGAATATACTGGGGACCAGCGAGGCAAACCGGAATAATGCTTAACTTGAGATTCAGATTGTTACAGATATGACCAGGGGCGAATCGGTTGAAAATGCCCTGGAACTTACGGGTTCTATTACGGAAGGAAAGCGCCGCGGAGATGGATATTGGGAAAATTCCCATGGTGTAGTTCTACCTGTTTCGGCTTCGGATTTAGAGAGACACACATATTGTCCAGTTTCTTGGCAACTGTCCAAAGCCGGTGTTAGTGGAGACGGGGATGCACTGGTACAAGGTATGCTAGCCCATGACCGCATCCATGAGAAAATGGTTGAATTCAAGCGCTCAGAAACAAAAGCATCGCGAGATATGATCGTCTGGTCTTGGTGGGTCACAGTACTCTGTGCTCTTTCAGCAGATTCTGCGGCTTTTTTCTTTGTTGGCGAAGGCATTATTTCTGAAGATTTCATCCATGATGTAGGGCGTTATCTCATCGTATTAGCTGCTGTTTGGTTGTTATTGGCAATCGCATTACTCTCGTTACCTTGGCGACGATGGCTGGGCTGGCCTTTCGGATTAGGCCAACCACCAACTATTGAAGGAACTGGGCTGTCAAGTGACGAATTGGTTTCCCCATTTGAAAGCAAAGATGAACATGGTAACCAAGTAGGGCGGCGTGTCGAAGTTCGGTTGCTCCTAGCTTCTATTGCCATCGCCTTACATGGGTTGGCAATTTATTGGGCTGAAAATAGAAGCATTCTCACATTTTCCCTCATCGTGATTACATTGGCATGGTTACTTTTCACGGCATGGCAATTACAACGCGCCCTTCATTCAGATAAGGAAGCAATTGAAGCCAAAGAAGATGCTGGTTTTTCGGAATCAGCTGTTTTGGCTTACAGTGACGATTCTGGAAAAAGTGCTGCATTGCTAATAGATGATGACATTGGAGTGCGAGGGCGACCGGATCAAATCGTAAAAATCGATAACCAATTCATTCCTGTTGAACAAAAAACAGGGAAAGTGCCTGTTGAGCCACACGATAGTCACCGGATGCAATTACTCGCTTACCTTCATCTTGTGAGTAAGACGACCGGCACTACACCTGAATATGGTATTCTACGGTATGGCGACGACTCATTGTTCACAGTAGCATGGAATGATTCGGGCAAGTCTGACTTGTATACTTCGATACAGGAAATTCAACGCCTCATGGTAGAAGGTGGTGCAAAAAGAAATCATGAGAGAGTTGGTAAATGCCGAAATTGTTCACGGCGAACAAAGTGTCCACAAAGTTTGGTTTGATTATTCAAAATCGATTGTTGGTGTACACTCTTCAGGGTTTTCGGGAAATGCCAAACAAGGGCGAATTACTGTAACACGAAGAATCCACGAATCTTGTTCATCGACAATTGTCAGCCCAGTGTTCCAGCCCGTCCCACGACCATCTACTGTGAGGCTCCACATACCACTTTCGAAGGGATCGATATTCCGATCCAATTCTGTTCGTTCCGGTTCGTAAGAGCCATTGTCAGCATTCACTTCGTAGATGGGATTGGCTTCATCACAATTTACAGGATTGCCCGCACCATCATCTTCACACCACAATAACTCAACGTGCACGTAACGGATATCTGCATCACCGAGGAAGTAATTCACAGTGCTTTCAAAATAGATGATGACCTCACGGACTGTATCGTCAATTGGAATTGCCTCAAACAGTGTTTTTTGGCTCTGTGTAGGAAGTAATTCTGTACCATCAATGACGAAAGTATGCGACAAATCGTAAGGCGTAGGTACTTCTCTAATTTCGGGAAAGCCTCTGGCACTTTCCATCATTTCCCTACCCAAAACCAATGATAGACAACCGGGCATGGCCATGGATACGAAAAGTAGAGCCATGATGGAACTCATTGTCCTTCTGCGTAAAGTGGACATTGGCATCCTCAAGCCTTCCGTGGAGGGTTGCACATTTCTGTCTGACGGCCCCAAGAATCCTTACTCGTCCTTCTTACGACGTCGTACACCACGGCGCTTTGGTGCTGGTTCCTCAGCAGAAGGTTCCGATTCAGCATCAATCTTAGAAACAGGTTCATCACCTTCCTGAATTGTAAAATCACTGCTGGAAGTTCGCACTTCATTTCCAACCACTGTGTTGTCAACCATTGCTTCGACATTGACTTGTTGACCTGGTAAAACACCTTCTTCGCCAGTAATTTCAAAAATTTGTTCACGGAAATTTGCATCAGATGCTGTCAGTTCAACATCTTCATCAGAAATATGTTGTCTAGATTTGACATCCCCTAGGAATGCATCTAGATCGTGTTCGGGCATCTCGTTCATGACTTCCCCTAGTTCTGTTGTCGCTACGACATCCTCAACTTCACCCTCTACCGCAGAGGCTTCTTCTTCAGCAGCCATTCGTTCCTCTTCTTTGGCATCAAAGTATGACTCTGCTTCAGAGAGATTCTCATCCCATTCACCTTCCCACTGTTCTTCATCGAATCCAAGGCCACTCGCATGAGTATCGAACCCTTCGTGGCCCCGAACAATTTCATCACCATCGTCTTCTTCTTCAATTTCCTCAGTGACCTCTGCGGGAAGTGGCTTGAATTTTCGTTCACGTTTGGCATAATGTGAGCCAAGATCTTGTGCAGAACCGCAATATGGGCAGTGCTCTAACATGGAAGGTATTGTCGAATTACAATCTAGACAATCGTGGAATTTCGCACGGCCGACTCTCAAGTCGAAATCACAGTGCGGACATATGTCTTCATCACCCTCAATATCTCCTTCACATGCTGGACACAAATCGTATGTTTCCCGGTCAGCATCGGCCAACCCACGTCGCGTCAAAACGATAGCACCAATGAATACACCCAAGGCGACCAAACCCGCAATACCAAAGAGGATTATTGATGAAGAATCATCTGAATCCGACACCACGGCACCATTTTCCAATAACACATCCCACACCTCAGCATGCGGCGTCTGAACGCCGGTGCCATGAGACGTGATTGCAAGTTCGATTTGACCCGGTTGATTGGCAGTGATTAGACAACTGATTGTTTGTTGTTGATTTGTGCTGAACTCCAACGATTCGGTTGTATCCAATATTGCTCCAGTTGACCGGTCAACACAATCGAACGTTTCGTCGCCCGCACCGCTTTGGGCGCGGACATCAATTGTGTAAACGTAGTCATATCCAGCATAGAGAGGCGGAGCATCAGGTGTCCACCCTTCTGTATTGAGTAAGAATTGTAACTGAAGATTCGAATTTAGGTGAACTGAAGAAGTAACGACATTATCCGTTTCCAATCGATCGTAATATCCTGCTGTTTTGGTCCAAGTCGCCTCAAAAGGTATGTCTCGTGTAAGACCTTCCGCGAATGCAGTGAAGGTTGCACTATATTGCCCTTCATTGCCTGTATTGGAGGGGAGAAGTGTAATGTTCTGAGGCGTGAGAGGCAAACCATCGAAGGTTGCAGATAATACGCCCTTTGTGTCAACCATACCTACATTTTGCAATGTTACTGTGAATGTAACCATGTTTCCTGGGACTGTTGTTGGATTTTGTGGCGAGGCGGCCATCACGACCACGTTGGGTTCCTGATAAATTGTCAAAGATGCCGATGCTAAATTGTTGAATGTGTTTGATTGACCGACACTTCCGGTTGGATCAATCTCTAGATCAAGATGGACATCCCCAGGGGTCGTATCCGTCAAATTAGCA
>Ga0315326_10000303_pt1 | contig 23569 bp, 24 predicted proteins | sample M180m32315metaG_FD_203457 | JGI IMG/M metagenome (GOLD analysis project Ga0315326, IMG submission 203457) | Ammonia-oxidizing marine archaeal communities from Monterey Bay, California, United States - M1 80m 32315 | ecosystem: Environmental > Aquatic > Marine > Coastal | place: USA: California... | reverse complement strand
ATGCACAGTGTATAACTGCTATAAATGGAAAATTAGGTTATGAAACTTTTGATTTAAATGAAGATTTTTACAGTGTTAAAAATATGTGTATTAACCAAGGGCCGGAAAGTTCTGGATTTTATTGGGCAACAGTTGATAATAGCAGTACACAAAACCCTGCAGATACTGGACCTTACCCTAGCGCAAGTAGCGGACCTGGAGGTTCTCCGGTAAACAACGACAATAGAGTTCCTGTTAGTGGATCAGGGAAAATTACTGAAATTGATCCAGGAACTGGAGTAACTAGTGTTTCAGTAAATACCGCTAATAGCGCGTGTAATACTGCTGGTTGGAGATGGGCAAATACAAATAGAAATGGAACAGTGCAATTTACTGCAAACAATTCTGGGTTTGAAACTGAAAATGGAAGAGTTGATGCTACTACTTCAAGAAACACTTATAGTCAACCACAAGCGTGGCTTAAAGAAGGTACCACAGAACAACCAGGGGGAACTGCTTATATTATTGTAGATTTTGAATTTACTAATCCTACAAGTTATGATACTACTTTAGGACCACCCTCTGATAGACCTGAGGTTATTTGGCCAGTTTATTTACAATATAGACCAACAAATGTTTCGGGGGTTCCCATTGGACCTTGGGAAACTGCTAAGGATATTGAAGGTAATGAAATACGTTTTGGCGGTACACAAGGAAATAATTATCAAATGCAGGTACCCGCAAATGAAAATGATAAACCAAAATTTGGCCCTAATCCTTTTACAACTGATACAGGTGTGTTAGATAAATTATCAGAAGCTAAAACACCAGCTACTACTTCAGTAAGTCAAATTAACCCTTTCCCTGCTAAAGAAGATTGTTTTGATGCTTGGTTTGATGGTATTTCAGCTACAGGTGAACAAGGGCTTAGTTCTGTTGGTAGAAAAATGTTTTGTATAGGTAGAAATCAAGGATATAGAAATGCTTCAACTGGAATACCAGATTCTCCAGATATGTTTGGAGAATATAGATTATTAACTCGTTATCCTTATAGTAATAACATTGAGGTTAATACTAATAATAAAGTTTTACCTACTTTAACACCTGATGGCTGCCCTACTTCAGCGCCATATAATAATCCTCTAACCGCTCAAGTAACACAAAAAGTTTATTTAAGTTTTGGGGATTTTTATAATCCAGTTCAATTAAGAAATACATATAATAATAATACACTTGTTTCTACTGGATCTCTTGAGCGTGCTTATCAGTATAATATTAGTCCTCCTAAAGATACTAGAACAGAAGCAGAACAAGCTTATCCTACTCCGCAATCTGGGGGAGTTGGAGGAAGAACAGTGTGGGCTAAAGAATGGGGTTTTAAATATGTTACACAATTTTATAAAGATTCAGCTTTAAGTGAAATATTTAGACCTAGTGAAGAATGGCCAGCAATTGGCACAGATACTAAATATTATTCCTACGCCACAACAGGTGATTATTTAAATGCTGATTGGGGAAATGATAATGCTAGCACTAGAAACGGTTCACCTATTTGGACAGATTCTACTGGGTATGTATTTGGACAAAACGTAACAAATAAAAATCAAGATAGAAAATGGACTGCTCAATTTGATTATTTAGGAGAAAAAATTATAAGTACAGCCCAACCTTGTGCAGCGAATTTAGTAACCCCTGACCCAGGGCCCACTCAACCTTCTAATACCTATAGTTTTGGAGTAACCGTACTAGAACAAAGTGGATCCTTTTTTACAGTAAATTTTGAAAGTCAAATATATCAAGCAGCGGCTTTCTCATTAAATATGCTTGAACAATTAACAGGAGGAAAAACTGGAAACGGGGTTCCTCATTACATGCAAAAATCTGTTATATCTATTTTTCAACCGGAGGCACCATATACACTTGTAGGAGAAATTAGAAATACTGGATCAGCTACAATACTGAGAACAGAAAATTATATTTCAGGATCATTTGCTATTATTCAATTAGCTTTTAGAAATATAAGTGGAACACTACCTTTTCAACCAGGTAAAAAATACTTGTGGACTTGGCCGGGTATTACTAGTCCATAATAGTAATAATATTAATAAATATGCAATTATAAAATATGGCGGCAACTATAGAAGTTAAATTTTTCAATAGCTTTATTTTACGTAAAACTGTAGATAGTACTAATGAACCAAAATGGAATGGGTCTAGAGGGGATGGTACATACCCTCAATCTGCCGTTGCTGGTACCGCTTATTATAATGATTGGGCTGTAGAAGAAGCGCGAATCAGAGGTGGTTATAATAATACATATGTGGGTCAAGGAGTAAAAGCATATTTAGTAGAAGATAATCCAAATGCTTCTAATAGAATAAACTCTATGATTTATTCAGGTATTTTTAATTCAAGAACTGGTATTAATGATACAAATGTATTTTCTGTTGGGCAAGATATAACTAAAAGTGTTGATCCTGCTAATGGAAGTATACAAAAAATATATGCTGAAGATTCATATTTGATTATTTTTCAAGAGAAAAAAGTAAGTAGAGCTCCTATTGATAAAGATATTATATACACAGCAGAAGGTAGTCCAACTTTAACAGCAAGTAATATGGTAATAGGTAGTGTTCAACCATATGCTGGTAACTTTGGAATTAGTAAAAATCCAGAAAGTTTTGCTGTTTATGGAAGAAGAAAATATTTTGCTGATAAAGATAGAAGTGCAGTAATGCGTTTATCAAATGATGGACTAACAGAAATATCTCAGTACGGGATGATAGATTTCTTTAGGGATCAGTTTGCTAGTTTAGGTAATGGTAAATTAACGGGAGGATGGGACATTTATAACAAACAATATGTTTTATCTATACAACCAAAAGATTTGTCTGTACCTTATAAAACATTATCTTTTGATGAGCAAATTAATGGTTGGACTAGTTTATATTCATATAAACCTGGAATGATGTTGAGTTTAAAAAATAAATTTTATACTACTGGTCCATCTACCGTAGGAGAAACAAACACAGCTTCTTTATACCAACACTATGTAGCATCACAGCCAAGAGGTAATTTTTATGGTGCTCAATATAAAGCTTCAATTGAATTTATATTTAATCCAAGTGTTAGTGTATCCAAAGTATTTAAAACTATTAACTATGAAGGAAGTAATGGATGGCAAGTAGATAGTTTTATATCAGATTCAACTGGAGTTGGTTCTCCCGATATCGCAGTTCCTGATTATGCAACACTTAATACTAATGATTCTACAGCTGTGGTTTATAGTTATAATGAAGGTTCTTATGATAATTTTGGAAATACCTTTGCTGACGTATCAGTTACACCAATAGTAGCTAATACAACTGCTTTAATTCCTCCTTTAAACCACGCGGGATTTGCACGTAAAGAAAATAAATATATGGCTAATCTAGTTAATAATAGTGTAGCAACTCCAGGAGAAATAGTATTCGGAGATCAAATGACCGGTATAAAAGGTTACTACGCAACAGTTAAAATATCTACTGATACATTAACAGATCCAGGTGGAATGAAAGAACTTTTTGCAGCTTCATCGGATTACGTCGAATCAGCATATTAAAAAAAAATGATAAAAATAAACGAACAAACAGAATTTCAACTTTCGCTTAAAACATTAATAGGAATAGCAGTAGGAATATTTACTTTGGTAGGAATGTGGTTTGCTCTTCAAGAAGATATTGAAGAAGCAAAGCTTTTACCAGAACCTCCAATTTCTCGAACAGAATATGATTTAAAAGATGAATTAGTTAGAGAAACAATAATGAATACTCAAGAGAAAGTAAACGAAAATGGAGATAAATTAGATATAATTGAAGAAAGATTATATGATTTAAATACTAATTCAAAAAAGAAACGATAATGAAATATTTATTTACTTTAATACTTACTTTATTTTTAACTTATACTTTTGCTCAAAATCCTAAAATAGAAGTTCTTCAAATTAATGCAAATTGGAATAAACACAACGATATACTTTTAAATCGTATACCTAAAAACTATAAAGGGTATTTTATAGAAGTTAAATATGCTTTAATTGAAGATCAAGGTCCAGAATTTAAAAAAAGTTTTGCAAGTAAACCTTTACCTATAGTTGTATTAAGAGTTGGAAATAATACTAAATACCAATGGACAGCGGATTTATCTTTTAAATTAAAATTAGGGGCACATGATGTTTTAGGTACTATTGATAAGGTATTAAATCTTAAATGAAAGTACAAGATATAAATAAAATAAAAAAATTCCGTAAAGTAGTAATGGAGTTTGAACAGGCTTTAGGTAAAACAGAAGGAGCTTTAAAAGGTATAGATGAATGTACAACTAAAAATCCTGTTAAATCTACTTTTGTTGGAGGATGTTATATTAGAGAGATTTTTATGCCTAAAAATCAAACTATAACATCTCAGATACATAAAAAAGAACATCCTTATTTTATATTAAATGGGGATATAACTGTAATATCACCAGATGGGATTCAAAGAATAAAAGGACCATATCATGGTATTACTCAACCGGGAACTAAACGCGTTATAATTACGCATGAAGATACCACATTTATAACTGTTCATGCTACTACAAAAACAACTGTGGAAGATGTAGTAGAAGAGGTAATTGCAAAAGATTTTGATGATCCCTTAGTAGCTTTACCTAAGCTTAATAATACAAATAAAACAATAACTAATAAAACTAAATAATTATGGCATATGCAGCTATTGCGAGCGGCGTTGTTGCAATTGGTGGAGCGGTATTCGGCTCTCTCAGTGCTCGTAAAAGAGAAAAAAAAGCAGAGCGCAAAGCTAAAAAATTAAAAGCAGAAATAAGGCATCTTGAAAACACAAGGCAAGAAGTAATAAACCCATATGAAAATGTTTCGGATTTATCTTCAATGATACAAGATGTAAGTGGCATGGCATCAAATCCCACTTTAAATTTATCAGTTGCTACACAAGCTGCAGAAATGCAAGCTGAAGAAGCTGATATAGCTTTAGCTAACACACTAGATACTTTAGCAGCAACAGGCGCTTCTGCTGGTGGCGCTACTGCTTTAGCACAAGCTGCATTAAAAAGCAAGCAAGGAATTTCAGCAAGTATTGAACAGCAAGAGTCTAGAAATCAAGAGCTTTCCGAGAAAGCTAGAGTTCAAGGAGAACAAAGGCTGCAAGATATTGGAATGGCAGAATCAAGAAGAGTGCAAGCAGGTAAAATGGGTGAAGCCCAAAGATTACAAGATGCTGAAATAAGAGGAAGTGCTTATGAATGGGAGGCAAGTGAAAGAAGAGAAATGCAAAAACTAAACAGAAGATCAGCAGAATTAACACAACAACAAGCTGCCCAGTCTCAAGCAAGTTCAGACAAAACAGCAGCAATTATGGGTGGAGTATCAGCGGTAGGTAATATTGCAGGTTCTGCTCTTAGTGCTTAATATTAAAACAATTATAATATGAGTTATCAAAATCCACCGTGGCAAGCATTGATAGCCGGCCGCGCATCAAACATTGCTGGTAATTTCCTAAAAAAATTTGGAGAAGATTGGAAGATTAGAAATGATAGAGCAAATCAACATAAATCTCAACAACAAAAAGCCTCTGATGCTAGACTAGCTAAATATCAAGAAGAATTAAAGAAAGATAAATATACTCTAAGACAAAACTTTCAAAAAGCTGGTTTAAAAAATGATGATTTTTTTAAATTAATGACAGGTTTAATTGATGAAAAGGGAGCTATTGAAATAGCCTTACCTACTATGTCTCCAGAAGAGCAGGTTGTTGCTAACGCTAGACTAGATCTAATTAAAGAACGATTAGTAACAGGTACGGATGATATTAAAACAATTGATAGTGGTATAAAAAGTGTAATTGCTCAAGAAATGGGATCTGATGTAGATGATATACCGGGTTTAAATAAACCAGGAGGATTAACAGGTGTTGGAAATGAAGAGTGGTGGAACAGAGTAAATGCATTAGAAGGAAAAGCATTTGATGAAGATGGTAAAGTTCTTCCAATGCCAACGTTTGGATATCAGAAAGGTGGAACCGAGATATGGGCAACGAGATGTATCAAAGCAGATGCAGAAGGAAAATGTGTGGGTAAAACAGATTCTTTTAATATAAAAGAACTTTTGTCAGAACAAAGCAGGCCCGGTACTATATTAACTATAGGAACTGATCAAAATAAGTTATGGGATAATATGAAAATAACCAATGATCAAGGAAAAGTATCTGATAGATTTTTATCACCAAAAGTATTTGGAGCAACAAGCGATGATGGCAAAAACACATTTGATGTTCAACCAACTAATTACTCTAAAATACTTAATGATTACGGTGGAGAACTTGTAAAGCAAGTTGCTATATTATTAGATTCTGAAGACGCAAAAGATATAAATGCCGCTTGGTTTTATTATGGTGGAGAAAGAGCATCTAAGCATGGAGCTATTCCTGAAAAAAATGGTAAGATAGATTTAAATAGCGATGGTGCTTTGTTATTTCAAGATATGTATATTGAAATGGCCTTAAGTAACAACGTGCCTTTATATCAATTAGAAAATATTCAAGAGGTAATTCCTTCAAGCGTAGATGAAGAAGCTTTACGAGAAGCTGGAGTATCAGATAAAGAAATAAGTAGAAGACAACAACTACAAAAAGATACAAGTTGGGAAGGTGAAGGAAATATAAAACAAGATAGAAAAAAATATCAGGCCCCAATTCAAGCTGAGCAAAAAAGTAATATTAAACCTGTTAAAGGTGGTGAAAGTAAATCAAAGAATAAATCTATAAATCAAATAACTAGTTTAATTAAAAATGCTGGAGTTAAAATACGAAAAGATAAATTAGGTGGTAATGCTATTTTAAAAATGATTCAAGAAAACCCACGACAATATGGGTTAACAGGTACTCAATTAGAAAAAATACTTACAACAGCTAAAGTAGCTAATCCTAAAAATAAAAGTAAAAATAATCCATATGGATTAAATACAAGTGGAAACTCTGTAGAAGATATTAAAAGAGTATTAGAATTAATTCCTTCTATAAAAAAGGTTCTTAGTCCTCAAGAAGTATCTGATTTAGTAGATCAACAATTTAAGAAAATTGAACCATCGGAACAACAAGTTAATGAAGTTCTTGATGAACTTCGCGCAATGGTAGAAAACAGAAAGTAATATACTATACATGGAGCCAATTGAAAAAATTATAAAAGACTTACTTGCTCAAGGTAAAAGCAAAGAAGAGGTGAATAAATATATACAAAATAATTATTCCCCTGAAGAAATTAAGTCTTTTGTTGGAACTGTTGGTAAAAGTACTACAAAACCTTCTACTTCTAGTTCAACTAATTTGTCTCAACAATTTGGTGTACCCTCAATTACTAAAGAACAAAAACAAAAAAAAGAAGGGGAAATTAAAAAGCGTAATATTGAAGCGGCTGAAGTAAGAAAAAACATTATAGATCAAACAGTAGAAATGCCCGATAGTGAAATGGCATATGATATGTTTAAAACTTCTTACTTTGATTTAGTTAACAGAGGTCAAAAATGGATAGCAGATACTACGCCTTCTCGTTTAGGCCCTAAAGCAGGTCAGTATGTAGACACGCCAATGAAAGAGTTTTTAGATGAGGAAAAATTTAAACAGTGGGAAGAGTTTAATGAATTAGATGAAAATGGGGAAATTAAAGGATGGGATAATGTAACTCCTATTGATGATGAAAACGCTTTAAATATTTCCAAGTTTAAAACACAGGCACAGAAAAGTGCTAGAATACAAAAAACTCAAGATCTTACAAGAGAATTACCTGAAGACACTCAAATTGCTTTGAAGCAAGATAAAGAAGCTGGTTCTCCTATATTCAGTGAAAAATACGGTACAACTAAAGATGCTGAATTAGGTTTAAAAGAAATAGAAAATACATTTAAAATTTCACAACAAAAATTAACTAATCTAGCTGAAGAATGGGAAGAAAAAGGTGGAGATGAATTAACTAAAACATTATCGTCATATCAGAATACTTTAAAACAATTAACTGGAGATGATGGGGTAATGGATCCATTAGATTCCCCTGCTAGAATTCAAGAATATAATGAATTAGTAGGAAAATATAATAATGCCTTAGCTCAATATGAAAATATAGGTTTACAACTTATATCTAATGGAATAATAAAAGAACAACAAACTTTAGAAACAACATTAAATGACTGGCAAAATAAATCTAAAGAATTAGATACAAGAAAATCAGCTGAGCAAGCTGTTGGTTTGGATTATAGTTTTTTAACCCGTACCGGTATAACTTTAGAAGAATTTTTTGCAGGTGGAGCATATAATACAGCTTTATTAACTGGCCAAACTTATTTAAAATTTGAAAAAGCAAAACAAAAAGGTTTGCAGAAAGTTTTAAATCTTGTAGGGTTAAGTAATACAGACCATTTCGATCCAACTGAATTTGATAGTGCTATTAATTATCTTAGTAATACAGCACAAAATTATAATTACAGATTAGCGGCTAATAGAGAAAAAACGTTACCAGTTGCGCTTAAATTAGATGATATAGGTAGAGGAGAGATTGATTTTTTTGATTGGGCTACTGATGCATTTGCAGAAAATTCAGGATCACTTGTTACAATGGCTATACCTGGTAGCGCAATAGGAAGAAGTGCTGTAGCTTTGAGAGCTCTTCGTGGTAAAGCACTAAAAAATATTGGGGATAAAACAGTTACTTCTGCATATGCAAAAAGTATAAAAGCCCATAGAAATCTTCAGCAAGGGGTATTAAGAACAGCAGAAGCCACCTTTTTTACAGCAGAAACAGGTATGGCGTATGGAGATATAGAATTAGATGTTTACAACGCAAAGAAATTAAGTGCCTCGATAAGAGAACAGTTGAAAACTACACCTGTAGAAGACGTTGAAACTTTTAAAGAATATTATGATTTATTAAATGAAGCAGATAGAATTACAAACTATAGCGTAGCTCAAAAGGCTTTTACATCTTATTTATCTGGAGGGATTGCTCTACTAGCTGAACGAGGTGGATCTTTAAGATTTATTAGAGGAACAGGTGATGTTATAGCTAAAACTGGTAAAAAAGAATTTGAAAAGAAATTTGTGGACAGTGGGTTTAATTGGGCTGTGAATACCACTGGCGAAACATTATCAGGTTTAGGTAAAATTACAGTTGCTGGTACTACTATCAATCTTTTAGAAGAAGGAATTACTAAAATGGGCCAAAATCTTACAAAAATTGGAATTTTAGAAGAAGATATAAGCATGTTTGAAGGAATCGATAAAGATTTTTTTGGAAATACTATTATTACCACGGGAGGCATGATTGCCCCAAGAGGCGCAACACATATTATTAATACATGGAAATCAGAAGTTAGAACCAGAGCCGAAGTTATAAATAATCAAAAATTAATTAAAGAATTAATTGATTTAAATGAAGAGAGTAAAAATTTAAAAGGTGATGCTCTAACAAAATCATTAAAAAAGAAACGAAAAATTATTAAAAAACTTGGTTTACAAGATGTATTATCTTTACACAAATTAAGATACTTGTCCCCAGAAGAAATTAAAGAAGTTGGAGAAGTTAATCGAAGAATAAGATCTATTGCCGCTGACGGATATGGTAATTTGTATGAAATAGGAGATCCTAATTCACAAGAATATAAAGATACTAAAGAAAAACTAGATAAACAATTATATAGTTTGTGGAAAGAAAGAGATAATATTTTAAATAAAGGAAAAAAATACACTCAACAACAGGTTAAAGATTTAAGAGAAGAATATAAACAAAGAGCAAATAATCCACAACTACAAGAAATGATAGGGTTGCTTAACTTTGCTCACGATTTGGCAATTAGTGGACTTGGAACCAAGGGAGAATATATAGTTTTAACTGATGAAAAAAAATTGGACGAACAATTATCAAAATATGACAAAAAAACTATAAATAATATTAAAGAAAGATTTCGTAAAGGAGATGTTTATGGAACGGTTGAAGGGAATGATATAATAATATTTGAACCTACTATTCACCGTATTATAGCAACTCAAGCTGCTGATGCTTCTTATGCTGCGATTGCCCCTATTGAAGAATTATTTCATCTTTATAATAAAAATAAACCTATTTATAATGATAAAGGTGAATTAAAAGAAGATGCTAGATTAGCTATAGATCAAATGATAGAAATGTTAAGGTCTAAAATTGGTGATAAAAAACAATATGAGCAACTAATTGCGCGGTTAAATTCATATAAATTACAAGGGGAAAAAGGTAAGGTTGTTACAAAAGAAGGCAAAAGAGGAGAAGCTCAAGCAGACTATGAAGAATTATTAACTCAAATTAGAAACGCTGTTCAACTAGGGTTATTAGATGAACAAGATTTTAGTGAAGTCCCTTCGTTAATGCAATATATTAATAATGCTATTAAGGAAGCTTTTGGAGATGCTAGTTGGATATATCAAATGAATACTCCTGCCGACGTATTTAAATATATTCAAAGATTTAATACTAGTCTTAAAAAAGGTACTATTTCAATAGAAGGAACTGAAGAAGACGAAAGAATAGATAAAGAATCAAAAGTTGTATCTGATAAAATAGATTCATACGTCGGACCTCTCGCTTCAAATCAAAGTAGATATATAATGTCTAAAGAGGAATGGGATAATACAGGTATTAACAAGGCTTATAGAGAATTAATTATTGGAGACGCGTTAGAGCCTCTTATTAATAAAGGTATTTTTGGTCAAAGTATACAAGGACAATCACGAGAAACGTTTGTACAAAGCGTTAAAGATAAAATAGCGGATGAACTTATTAAATTTAATCCTGAAGTAAATAACAGTTTGTCAGGATTTATTAATAGTCGGTTAGGGTTTAGAAAAGGAGATGTTTTAAAAGAAATAAAAAAAGATAAAAGTCAAAGTCTAGAAGATACAAGTGTTAAACTACAACCTAAGGCTGAAGAAGGATCTATAATAGTTGATGAAGAAAAAGTTGCGTCTGAGCTTAGACCAGCTTTAGCTATAGAAGAAGGAGATAAAGTATATGATGCTGTAAAACAAGGTGTTAGAGATATATTAAAAGGAAAACTTCCTGCTCCAACCGATAAAGGTTTTGTAAGTACTGTAAATAAAGAGGCAAGAGATAGATTATTTGATGTGGTAGAAAAGTTAGTTGTAGGAGAAACAGACGCTATAGATCCTGATTTTATAACACAAAAAGTTCCTAATATCATAAAAGCTTTACCTGTAAAAGATTTAGTAAAATTAGAACGATTAGAAAAAAATAAAATATTTGCTAAAGATTTAGGAAGATTAAGTCCTACAGAAACAGATAAAGCGATAGCTGAAAACAAACTTCCTAAAACAACTAATAGATTATCAGGTCCTAGACTTTGGGAAAAAATGCCTGTTACAGAAGAACAGTTAAAAAACTTTTTTACTCAAGAAAGAAAAGCGGCTTTAGTTGGTGTTATTGCAGAAAATCTAATTAAAGATGCAATGCCTGAAACTCAATTAGAGCCTGAAACAAAAAAACGTAGAAAAGTTGCTGAACAAAGTCAAGGTAGAAAAACAGATGAAACAGATAGAGCAAATATATTAAGTGTAATAGATAGAGATCCTTATCTTAAGTTTTCTAAAGCAGTACTTACTCCTGATCAAAGAATTGAGTTTAATAAAAAAGGTGTAAATATTGTTTCAGGTATAAACAACGCTATAGATAATCAAGGATTATCTGTATTCAAAGCCACTTTATTTTCTTTAACAGAAAACTTACGTGATTTAAATATTCCACAAGAAGCATTAATTAAATTTGCTAAAAAATATGCTCCCGCAGTTAAAAAATTTATTAAAAATTTAAATAAAAATCTTGTTTCAAAATCTGAATTTGGTAAAGTAACTCAAGAAGATGTTGAAAAAACTTTATTAAGTTATGCTCTAGGAGATGCGTTGGGTTTATCAGAAACAGCAGGAAGCTTGTTTGATAATAAAAAATCAATGAAAAAATACGACAATAGAACTCATGTGGAAGAGTTTAGACGTATTTATATAGGCTTCGCATTAGATCGAATAAATAAAAAAGGAGATTTACCTGGATTAATAGATATATTGAAATTTTATAAAGATTTTAATACTACAGCAGGTAAAATTGGCTCGGGTAAAGGAGGTACAAATAGATATCAAGCTTTTGAAGGGTCTAAAGATTTCTTTGATTTTATTAATGAAAATTTAAAAGATAAAGGTATTGAAATAATAATCAATAAAACAGGAACTGGTTGGGTTCCTGTAAATATTGAAATAAATGGAGTAAAACAATTTGAAAATACAAAAGAACTTAATAAGGTATTAAAATTAAGACCTCAAAAAAATAATCTTGCTGAATCTGAAATTGAAAAAAATTATTTATTAGGGGAAAAAGAAGCAGGACAAGCTTTTGATGCTATGGTAGATTACCTTGGTTATGTAAAAAAGAACGGGGATAAAGCACAATTTGGCATGTCTTTAATGGCCCTTAAATCTAATATGAGTGCTTTAGGAAAACGTGTTGCTTATCCTAAATATTTTTATGTGGGCAAAGCTAAAGGACCAATAAGATTTGAACACATGTATCCTTCTCTAGTTTTAGCTAAAGATATGATTGATTATTTTTATAGTGACAAAAAAGTTGATCTAGAAACAATTAAAAAAAATCAATTAGTTGCAATGATTCCTATTGAAATGGATACAAGAATAAATATTTTGCATCAAGATTCTTTTCCTTCCTGGTGGAATATAAAAATGGGTGTTTTACCAAGGTATTATAATGCATTGAATAAAGGTTATAGAGATATGTACGCTTTAAAGTCTTTAGGTGGAAAAGATAAAGGGAAAATATATGGAAAAGAGTTTTTACCTTTAAATAAATCTATTCAAAAAGCAACTATTAGTAATAAAGAAAAACTTCCAAAGCTTGTTAAATTTAGTAAAGCTGTAATAAATCAAGAGGTATTAAATGAAATGGCTGTTCTTGACACTGAACAGTCAGAGGCTCAAATGAAATATAGTAAAGTTGTTGGGCTAAATGAAGAGTTTAATAAAATATTAGAAAATAAAACTGGTATTGGTGCTGATAAAGTTTATTCAGATGTTAAAGCTCAAGTAGTTGGTGCTAATAAAGGTAATTTTAATTTCTTTGTTCCTCCATCTGCTGAAGATTTTGTAGGGTTATTATATAAAACTTTAGGTAAAGGAAAACTTGGGGATGCTCAAATGGCTTGGTATAAAAAGAATTTATTAGATCCTTTTGCAAGGGCTATGGATAATATATCAAGAGATAGAATAGCTCTTATGAATGATTTTAAAACTCTTAAAAAAGAATTAAAAATTGTTCCTAAAAATTTAAAGAAAAAATTACCTGGTGAACCATTTACCCAAGAACAAGCTATAAGAACTTATATTTGGAACAGACAAGGAATGTCACCAGACGGTATGTCTAAAGCAGATTTAAAAGAACTTATAGATTTTGTAGAAAGTAAACCAGAATTAGTTGCTTTTGCTGATCAATTAATTGCAATGCAAAAAGGAGATCAATATCCGGCTCCTAAACCTGGGTGGTTAGCGGGAAATATCACTACCGATTTAATGGATGGAATTAATACTATTAAAAGAGGTAAATATTTAGAGCAATGGCAATACAACGTAGATGAAATATTTAGTAAAGCTAATTTAAATAAACTTGAAGCTGCTTATGGTAAAGGATATAGAACTGCGTTAGAAAGTATATTAAAACGAATGCGTACTGGTAGAAATAGAGAGTTTACTTCTGATTCTTTAACAGGTAGAGTTACTGATTGGTTAACTAATTCTATTGGTGCTATTATGTTTTTTAATACAAGATCAGCTGTTCTTCAAACAATATCTGCTGCAAACTTTATAAATTTTGAAGATAATAATATATTTGCTGCTGGTAAAGCATTTGCAAATCAACCTCAGTTTTGGAAAGATTTTATTACACTTTTTAATAGTGACTTTTTAGTAGATAGAAGAAACGGATTAAGATTAAATGTTAATGAAGCAGATATAGCTGATATGGCTAAAAAAGGTGGAGTAAGAGGAGTTATAAGCGAATTGCTTAGAATAGGATTTCTACCTACTCAAATAGCAGATAGTTTTGCTATATCTTCTGGTGGTTCTACTTTTTATAGAAATAGAATAAAAAAATATACAAAAGAAGGAATGTCTAAAGCTGAAGCGGAGAATCAAGCTTTTATAGATTTTAGAGAAATAGCAGAAGAATCTCAACAATCAAGTAGACCTGATAGAATTAGTATGCAACAAGCTGGGCCATTAGGGCGTGTTATATTAGCTTTTGCTAATACTCCAATGCAATATACTAGATTGATTAAAAAAGCCGCTAGTGATCTTAAGAATGGTCGAGGTAATCCATTAACTAATATATCTAAAATATTTTATTATGGATTTGTACAAAATTTATTTTTCAATGCAATGCAGCAAGCTTTATTCGCTATAGGCTTTGGAGATGATGAAGAAGAAACAGAAAAAAGAGAAGAAAAATATGTTAATATAGTAAATTCTATGGCTGATAGTATATTAAGAGGCTCTGGTGTAGGTGGTGCTATATTTTCCGTATTAAAAAATACAGCTATAAAATTAAGTAGAGAAGCTGATAAAAAATCACCTAAATTTCAAGATGTATTAGTAAAAGAAATAGCACAGTTATCTCCTCCTATATCTTCTAAATTAAGTAAATTAAGAGCGGCTGGTAGATCTTATTCTTGGAACAAAAAAGAGATGATGGAAAAAGGATTTTCTTTAGATAATCCTGCATATTTAGCAGCAGGTCAAGTTATAGCTGCTACTACAAATGTTCCACTGGATAGGGCATTTAAGAAAATTGATAATATAAGAAAAGCTAGTAGCTCAGATTATGAAGCGTGGGCTAGAATTGCTATGCTTGCTGGGTGGTCTGATTGGGAATTAGGTGTTAAAAAATCTGAATCAAATAAAAAAGATAAAGTTATTTATTAATTTAAGATTTAAAAAATGATTAAAAACGGAGTTGCAAAAGAAATACGCCATTATACCGGCGCAATAGGTATATTCTTGTTTGTTGTAGGGATACTTGTATTTTTATCATACAATGAAATTCCAAATATGAATAAAGACGTAGTAGTTTCAATCATTGGTATGATTGTAGGTTCATTATCTGTTGTAATTATGACGGTTATTGGTCGTAATCCAGATGAAGTAAACGAACTTAAAAAACAAAATGAAGGTTTAAATTCTAAAGTAGATCATCTTGTTACTCAAAAAGATGAACTTGAAAAAATGTTAATTAAAATTCAAACAAATATGATTGATCAATTAACATTATTAGGTGCCAATGCATTTGATACTATGTATAGTAAAAATAAAAAATGCACTTGTGGTGAAAACAATTGTAAATGTAAAGGAAAATAATATGAAAAGTAATAGCTCTTTTAAAATAACAGACGCAGCTTACGAAAAGCAAAATAGAAAAATGCGTAGTAAGCATAAAAGTCAAACTGGTAAAACATTAGGATCTAGACAAACTAGTGGTAAAGGTAAAAGAAGAATATCTTTTGCTTGTAGATTTGCTGGTATGGCAGGCGCAATGAAAGATTCTAAAGGACAACCTACAAAAAAAGCAATAGCTTTAAAAAAATGGGGATTTGGCAGTGTTGGTGCTGCTAGAAATTTTTGTAATTCAAATAAAGAAAAAAAATAATCATGGGATATTCACAAACTAATTCACCTTTTGCTAAGAAAAAAACATCTTGTTGGAAAGGTTATAGTAATATAGTTAAAGGTAAAAAAACTTATAAAAAGAAAGGTGGAAAAATGGTTCCCGACTGTAAACCTATATAAAATGCAATACTTTAACATTACCGAGTTTGATTCACCCGATGAAATGGGTAGCGGACGAAATATGAATGTGGAAATGCTAGACAAAATAGATCTAGTACGATCTAAGTTTGACAGAGCAATCCATATAAACAGTGGTTATCGAACTAAAGAACATAATAAAAAGGTTGGAGGAAAAAAGAATTCCTCTCATCTTAAAGGTTTAGCAGTTGATATCCATTGTATAAACTCTAGAGAAAGATATGATCTTATAAACTGTTTATTAGATGTAGGATTTACTCGCATAGGAATTGCAGATACATTTATTCATGTGGACATGGATCCTGATAAAGATCCTGATGTAATATGGACATATTAAAAAAGGGAACACGATAAAATGGGCTTCCACCCCCAACGTTCCTGAAAAAAGGGATATTACAATTAAGTAGTATCCCTTTCTTTTTTTATATAAATATTCCAATTAATACGCCTGAAATTAATCCAGCTAATGGGCCTAAAACTGCCCAAACTTTATACCACCGAATTAATTGATTTTCTTTAGAAGTATAAATATTGTCCGTTGTATCTAATTTTTTCATAAAAAAGTTTTAATTATCCATCGCAACTTAAGCAATCCGGGTCCATTGCGTTCGCTGCTATATCTCCCCGTAATACAGACTCAGTCCGCATATAATATAAAGTTTTAATCCCTCTTTTCCAAGCTTCAATATGTACTTGATTAATCCATCTAGGTATTGCTTCAGAGGGAAAAGCTAAATTTAAACTTACTGATTGATCTATATAATCAGTTCTAATTCCTGCTTGGTTTATTAATTCTAATTGATTTATTTCTTTAAATGTTTTAAATACATTTTTAATAGGTTCATGATCTTGCGATTCTTGGGTTACTCTTCCTAAATGATCATAATAATATCCTTCTAGTTCTTTTAAATCTTGAACCGATCCTTCATCTTTTAAAATTTTATCCCATATATCTTTATTATCTAATTTAAGTTTTCTTAAAATTTTTTGCAATTCTTTATTTTTTCTAATAAAAGTTCCTTTAGCTGATTGATCTGTAAAAACATTTGCTGCCCAAGGTTCAATTCCAGGTGATACATTTCCAGCTAATTTGCTATTTGATACGGTGGGTGCTATCGCTCTTAAATGTGTATTTCGCATTCCAGTACCTACACACCATAAAGGTTCACCATATGTCTCCGCAAGAGCTCTAGAGGCTCTTTCTGTCTCTATTTTAATCTTAGAAAATATTTCTCTTGTTTTAAATTGTGCCAATAGCCCTTCAAAAGCAATTCCATTTTTTTGTAACAAACTATGCCATCCTAAGACTCCTAATCCTAGTGCTCTTCCTTTTACTGCAGATCTTACAGAATTATCAAATCCTTTCATATTTTTAGCCCGTTGTATAAACTCTTCTAATACACCATCTAAAAACCATGTTGCATCATAAATTAAATTAGAATTTTTCCATTCATCATATTTATCTAAATTAACTGAAGATAAACAACATACAAAGCTATGAGACTCATCTGTATGTAATACTATTTCACTACAGATATTTGTCATATAAACTTTTAAGCTGTTCGACTTATAAGCATCTGGGTTAGCTTTGTTTGTATTTCCTTTAAAGAGAATATACGGCTCTCCAGTAGCTTTACGTTTTTGGAGGAGTTTTCCCCATCTTTGTCTAGCTTCTGGATCTCCAGCTTCGAGTTTTCGCATAAACTTATCACCAACGACAGCACACTGATGTAGGTTAAGAGATTGCCTATTGACGTCCCCTTTAGGTTCTCTAATTTCCAGCCAGTCATAGAAATCAGGGTGTTCGATATTAATATTAACGGATGCAGCCCCTCTACGTACTGATCCTTGATTGGTTGCGAGTATAGTCGAGTCATAGACTTTGCAAAAAGGGACAACTCCATCTGATGTTCCATTACCTGTTATTTTAGCGCCGGCAGGACGAATCATATTAACTCCGATACCTACTCCCCCGCCGTGTTTAGCAAGTAACATCATTTCTAAATTTTTATTTCCTATATCCATTATACTATCGGCTACATCTATACCAAAACAACTTATAGGTAATCCTCTATCAGTGCCGGTATTGGATAAAACAGGGGATGCTAAGCATAGCCATCCTTTCCAAATATAATCAAAAAATTTATTTGCCAATTCTGGTTTAAATAATCTTTTAGCAACAGTTTTAGATACTCTTTTATAAGCTTCCTTAGGGGTTTCACCATTAAATAAATAGCCACCACTAATAGTTTTTTTATAAACATCAGTATCTCCCCAAGAAGGGTAATCTTTACCTTTTATCCAATCATTATTCCACATTATATTTCTAATTTTTTTTCTTTATCACAATCTTTACAATCTTCAGGTTTGTCTTTAAGGACATCTTGTGCTTTTAATTCTTCAATAATTCTATTCCATTCTTTTTCACCCATAAATGTTTTTAAAGATGTTAAAGTTCCTTGTGCTAAATTTTCTACATTACCTAAATCTTGTATTATTTTACGCAACACATTAGTAACAGCCGCCATTTGGGTTTCTAATTTATTAAATTTTTCTATTAATGTTTTTTCTTTCATTATAATATATTTTTATTTAATATAATTGGAGACGCATCAATGTGATTTTTAACTTCTATATGATTTTCTTTAATTAAAACTATAGGCTCTAAATCAATAAATTGTCTTCTTGTTATTTTACCTTTACTATCTCTAGTTATAGTTTTTTTAATAAAATTTCTTTTATAATTTTTAAGTACATATTCTTTTATTTTTTCTTTATCCTCCATTATATAACATATAAATTAAGTAACCAATTGTTACGTTTAAATTAACTAAAACTAAATTCCATTGTTTTGCAACCCATACTTGTGGTATACATACAATGCCTCCAATAACATATGTAATAGCCCCTATATTTCCGTACGGTAATAAATAAGGACTAATCATTATAAAAGCAGTTCCAAAATACCCAAGTCTATTAGCTAATCTTTCTTTAGCAGATAATCTTCTATCTTGAACTAATAATCTTAAAAAAGATCTTTTCCATCTAAACTCACATCTTTTGCAAGTTTTTTTGCCTAGATGTTTAAATTTAGAATCTTTTTTTTTCTTTTTACATATATTGCAAGTTTTCATCTACCAAATATCTTCAAAATCCTCTCCTTCATTTGCTTTGGAATAATCAGTCGGACGAATAGCAAAAAAATCAGTATGAGTATGGCCCCCGGTAAGATGGTAGAACCAATCAAGATTTTTTGCTGCTTCTTTGTCAAACTCAAAGTATTCCCGTTTGTCTGCGTAACCAAGTTCAATGATTTTTTCATTAAGTCTTTTTCGTATAAAGTGTTTAAGGTCGTAAGCTTTAAGGTTTTCGATGTCTCCCAGTTCAAACATTTTATTAATGTAGTTTTCTTCGGCTTTAAGCATTGTTTCTGCTGCATCTAATATATCTTTTTTAGATTTATTTAATAATTGCGGATCTTCTTGACACATATGTCTAAAAAGTTGACAACCCATTTTAGAATGTAATGATTCATCTCTTACACTCCATTTCATTTGTTGTCCTACTCCTTTTAAAAGATTTCTGAGTTGAAAACTATATAAAACAGCAAAGGCAGAATAAAGACTAACACCTTCAGCAAAGGCACTAAAGATAGCAAGGCTTCTTGCAATTCCAGTGGGGTTATTTCCATCATAACTAATTAAATTATCAAAGCGCTCCATTGTTGCCTTGTCTTGTAAGAACGCTTCAAAATTTTCCAAGCCAAGAGTTTCATTTAAATAAGAATAAGCTACAGCATGGATAGTTTCTTGTGATCCAAATATCATAGCCATTTGTTGTATTTCATGTTTAGGAAACCATGATACAACTTTTTGTGTCCAGTAATCTGATACTGCACATTCTGTCTGAGCAAAACCTAGTAAGATATTACCTACTAGGTTCTTTTCTTTTTTTGTTAATATTTCGTTCCAATCTTTAACATCACTTGACATTGGTATTTCAGTATGTAACCAAAACGCTTGAGCTTGTTTAAGCCATCCATCGTTATAATATTCGGGATATTCAAAAGGTTTGTATGGTATTCTTTCGTCAAATAATCCCATTTATTTCTTTTTTAGTTGTTCTTTTATGCTATATTTTTTATTGTCAAAAATATATTGTCTATAAGTAATATTAAATTGAGGTTGTAGAAGATCCCATCCTCTAGCTTTTCCGATCTCACCATATTGTAAGTTGTCATGGTGTGAGTTTACCCCTCCCATTGTTCTTACTTTACTTATATCTTTTTCAATATCACTTAAAGTAACTTGTCCTTTATGATTAGTAGGTAAATTGTAAGTACTTCTTACTTCCAGAAATAATTGACCTCCTTTACATGAGGTTAGTAAAATTAGCATTACTGCTAAAGATAAAATTAAATAGTTTTTCATAATATTAAATTTTTTTAAATTGTGTTAATCTTTATATATCTCTAAACAAATATCTATAAAAGGTAAATAGATAACGTGTTGAGTTGATCCGGTGTGTGGGTAACTTCTCATACCTATTAATATACCGGGGTATAAACCTAAGGTGAGTTCCCAACTTTTTTCATTCATATTAATAATATTTTATATTAAATTTATCTTGCATTTCTACAAGATCTTTGTAAAAGACATACCCTTTTACTTTAATTCTCCAATTAACCCATTTATCTATTTGACGTTCTGCATATTTTTGTCTTGCTAATTGTTTTTGGACTCTAATATCAGTTTTATTGTTTCGTCGCATTCTTTTTGATTTTGGGGTTTATATAATTTTATTCCAGGTAAATGCTTAGATACGTAGTTTTTAAACATTTTCCAACGTAAAGGAAAACTTTCATTAGCTCTTCCTTTTGTTTCTATAATAAATCCTTGTCCTATAAAATCTGGTGTATATTTAATATTAAGGATTTTTTTGTTTCCTCTATTTTTATATTCTCCTTTTCCATTACCACACCGTTCATAAGATCCGTTAGGAAAATTAAAACCCGGGAATATTTCAAATGTTTGGCCTTCATAAACAGTTTGTATTTTAGCTTTTTTTAAAGCTATATACATATATTTTTCTAATCCCGAAGAAAAAATAATTCCATCGTGAGTTATTTTTTTACTATTAACAGGCCCTCGTTTTTTTCGTTTGAATTTAGTCCTCATTGTGATGTCCTTCAAATTCTTGTGATGTATTACTTCTTCTTATCATTGCTTCTTCTATTTCATTTGTTAAACACCTTTTTGCTGCTTCTAAATATAAAATAGAATCCATCATCTCTTCTTGTATATCTACCATAAAACGATACAAATCTTTTTTTTCTCCTTTTATTTCTTCCATCATAGTTGCTCCATACTTTTTTTGGCCAACTAAACTACGTTCATCCATTTTCTTTAAAACAGATTGAACAATCTCATCTTTTGTATTAATTTTCATCTTTAACAAATGTTCCGTTAATCATTTGACCTGTACGTCCTTTTATTTCATTATAAGCTGAACTAATACAAGTTTCTATATGTGTTCCTCTTTGATGAGCTAAGTTAGTTAAAACAACCACTATATCTCCAATAGCATCTATAACTTCTGGTTGATCATCTTTTAATAAAGCTTTAGCTAATTCTCCACATTCTTCTTGAAGTTTTACATACTGTGTAGTAGTATTTCCATTATCGTATAAACCTCTTTCTTGTGCCCAATCTCTTATTTGTTGAAACATTTTTAAAGGTTTTTTATTACATTTTTTAACAGTTTCTTTAATACAGTTTTCGTAAAAAGCTTTGTTATATATATAAGATCTGTTAGGATTATACATAGAAACCTGAACGTTAGATAATATCCATTTAATATTATTATCTGTTAATTTAAATGTACCAAACTGAGTTTCCCATATCATTCCATTATGTTTATTAAGAGCGTCTTTCAACTCGTTTATTGGGTGTGGAAAAGTTGATGTTTGTTCCGTTGCATTTATTTTCATGTCATTCGATTTATTATACAATTGATTATATTTACGTCTATCTACTTTATAGCCGTAAGACTTTTGAAGTTCTATTTCTCGATCAGATATATAATTAATATCTTCACTTGATTCTAGAACTTCGTACTCTCCTTCTTTATACCCTTGTATAAGCGTGACTCTTGTATTAAGATTACTTGTAACGCCTATTTTTTTACCAGGTATGTGGTATAAATAATACATATTTATTTTATTTAATTTTATTGTTATACAAATGGAAATTATGGGCAAAATGATAATAATTTCCTAGTTTAATAGACAGTCTCTCTGCAATCATTTTTTGTAACATAACAAAACAATACTGATCATTACAAAAGCCGTACCAGAGATCATTAGATCGCATCATAACAGCCATATTTAACTTTTTATTTAACACAGTAAACTGTATTGCATAGGTACAGGGAGTATCTTTAGCGTATGTGTTTATTTCTTTTCCATCATAAATAGATATTGCAGCATGTCTTGTATCTTTTACATTTTTTAATTTAGCTACAACATAATCAATTTGATGGTTTCTATTCCATTGCCATCCATAATTAGATCTACACTTTCTTTGTGAATCAGCCATTCTATCCCATATTGGGGGTATTTTTCCATATATTTCTCCTAGTTTTTCTACACTAGGGTCTCCTGATAAATACCATTGCCATTCAGCTTCCGCATAATCTTTATTCCACTTTCTGTGTTTATCTGTTATGTTTATTTCTAATGGTTTTTTTATATAAAATCCTACATTAAACAAAGCTTTTGTGTCTCCAAAATTTACTCCATATTCTTTTATATAAGAATAGAAATATTTAAAAACTTCATCTGCATTTTTAAAATTATTTTTCACGTTTGTCATAATAATATTTACACATTTGATAATAAGAAGTACAAAAATTGTCTTTAGTATATATGCCAGGAGACAAGTGTGGTGTTTCGCTTCTTTTATATTCACCAATATTAATACCTATTTTCCATAATCCTATTTCTCCACTAACAGGTATAGGGAATATTCTAATGTCATTATCTACACAATAAACATACCAGTTTCTTTCATTTCCACTTGGTGAATAACTTGGTAATGGGTTGGTTTTCTTTTTTCTATTTCTTATTCCCATGGCATCACTTCATTTATAACTTGTTGATCTTCATGAGGTATAAAACATCCAGATTTAGGTTCCCATTTAAAGTATGCTTCTGCTCCGTTTTCTCCTAAATTTTGAAATTTGACTTTTAAAACTTTAGCTTTAACTGTTTTAGCCTCATAATCTCTATGAACTAATATACCATGATAAGAAGCATCATACCATTCTCCACCACCTTTTATGTTATACATATTAGGCTCTTCAATTTTGCCATCTTTATCTTTATACATTTTAGTAGGGTGAGCTACAATAAAAACTAATACATCAAACTTTTTTGCAAAGGTTTCTATTTTAGTAAGATATTCCATTGTATATCTATTAACATCATCTGTATGAGAATCAACATCTCTGATCTTATTAAATGGGTCAATTACTAAACATTTAATTCCCTTACGTTTTACAAGTTCAGCTCCTTTACGTAATACAGATTCAAGTGTATATCTTTCCATATCAATAAAAAAGAAATTATCATTTACGTGATCTGCTACTTG
>Ga0315326_10000301_pt1 | contig 23675 bp, 25 predicted proteins | sample M180m32315metaG_FD_203457 | JGI IMG/M metagenome (GOLD analysis project Ga0315326, IMG submission 203457) | Ammonia-oxidizing marine archaeal communities from Monterey Bay, California, United States - M1 80m 32315 | ecosystem: Environmental > Aquatic > Marine > Coastal | place: USA: California... | reverse complement strand
TAGTAAATAGGAGAATTTCTCTCTAATCCCTATCCGATACATATTGACCGCTCATACATGCGAGAATTTAAAAGTAAACCAATTTGACGAAATTAAAGTGCCATGTTCCATTAATAGAACATTGGTGTATAAAAACAAAGCGCAACCCTTATGCCATTTCAACGGCATAATCTGGTGGGAGAAAGCATCATGGATTTAAAATGAATGAGGAAAGATCTTTCCACCAAATTTCAGACTCGCATATGTTCTTTAATTGGGGCGCATCAACAAATGTTGGAAATGTTAGAACCCAGAATCAAGATTACTTTGGCACAAGTAACACCTTTATAGCTGTGGCTGATGGAATGGGTGGACACAATGGAGGTGAAATAGCGTCCGAAACAGCTATTAAAGAACTTCTACAAAAACAAAGATTCGATACGATTAAAGAAGTAGCAGACCAGGTCACCCTTGCTAACCGTGCAGTAAACGTAAGAGCTCAAGAAAACCCGAATCTTTTTGGGATGGGAACCACTTTATGCGCAATTACATATATGGAATTCCCCTCAGATCCTCCCAAATTGGTAGTAGTAAATGTCGGCGATTCAAGAGTGTATGTTCTAGCAGAAGGAGAATTTCAACAAATAACACAGGACCATAGTCTTGTGGAAGAAATGTATCGTGAGGGAAAAATAAGAAAGATTGAAGCTGAAAATCACCCTAGAAAAAATGTGATAACACGCTCCTTAGGAACTACCGCAAATGTGGATGTTGACTGTTGGGAGATCACAGCCAGAAAAGGAGACAGGTACCTTCTTTGCACTGATGGTCTAACAAATGAAGTAACCGATAAAACAATTTCCAAGATTCTCCAAACATGCAAAGACCCACAAAAAGCATCGGAGGTCCTAGTAGAGACTGCAGTAAATGCGGAAGGTTTAGACAACGTAACTGCTGTAGTCGTTGATATCAAAGAAGGAGAAGACGAATCATCGTTCCTCAAAATTCCTAAGAGCCCGACGACATATAGAAAAGATTCCTTCCTATTGGAAAGCCCAGATCCGAATGTATTCCAGCGATCAATCAAGAAATTGATGTCTGCCATGGAGAAGAGATGGACAATGTTTACGGGCCAGAAATGATATTTTTGTTACTCATTCAAAGAGTGAACGTATTCCCTCACCGATCGCTATTAAACTCTTGACCTATGTCTGAACAAGGATCCATTGTCTTTGGTGGTAGGTACGAACTTAGAAAACGGTTAGCTCGTGGTGGGATGGCCGAGGTTTTCCTTGCCGAGGACCAACTACTTGGGCGTCCTGTTGCAGTGAAAGTCCTTTTCCCAGAATTCGCAGCCGACCCGAGTTTCGTTGAGCGTTTCAGACGTGAAGCGCAAGCAGCAGCAAACCTTAACCACCCCAATATTGTCGGTGTGTATGACTGGGGAAGGGAAGAAAGCACCTACTACATCGTTATGGAATATGTGGAAGGGCGCAGCCTTTCACAAATAATAAGAAAAGAAGGTCCGCTACCAGCACCACGAGTAGCTGAAATCGCCGAAGGAATAGCATCTGCTCTTGGATTTGCCCACAAAGGCGATGTCGTTCACCGAGACATGAAATCTGGAAACGTCATTATTTCCGAAAATGGGCAAGTAAAAGTAGCTGATTTTGGTATAGCTACTGCAATCTCTGGGAATACAGAGGCAAACCTGACTCAAACCGGAACTGTTATGGGTACCGCCACTTATTTCTCCCCAGAACAAGCTCAAGGTTTAACCGTTGATGGTAGAAGCGACCTTTATTCATTAGGGGTTGTTATGTACGAAATGCTTACTGGTTCCCCACCTTTCATGGGAGACAGTTCCGTTTCTATTGCCTATAAACATGTACAAGAACAACCTGAACCTATTTCAGAAAAACGACCGGGAGTTCCAGAAGCTTTACAGGCAATTACGGCAAAATTGATGAACAAAGACCCTGATAAACGGTACTCTTCAGCAGCAGACCTACAATTAGATCTACAACGTTTCCTTTCGGGACGGCTTACTCTTGACCCTGCAATAGCTTCCGAAAAAATGGAAACCTTACCTCAATCAGAAAACACGTTAGTAAACCCTATAGCTGCCTCCAAGGAACCAGTTGATACTCCACATATAGGGGGACCCCCATATCCACCTGAATACTATGAACCATATGATCGTCACGATAGAAGAATTTGGCTCTGGGGTATTCTCACAATTGGTTTAATAGGGGTACTAGTTGCACTGACCATCATGCTCATTAATTTTGTCAACAACACAACAAACTCTGACCCTCAACAAGTCTCGGTTGCCCAAATAACACCCGTTTCATCAACCGGTGTAATTGTTCCCCTTGTTATAGATCTGGATAGAGCTCAAGCTGTTGAACTCCTTCAAGCAAGGGGGTTCATAATCGGAAGAATAACAACCGAAGTACGCGATGATGTTCCATCAGATCGAGTATTAAGCCAGAATCCATCGCAAGGAACAGAACTAGAACCTGGTGACACGATCGACATCATCGTCAGTGTCGGACCTGAATCAATATCTTTACCTATCGTTGTTGGTTTAACTCAAGAAGAAGCACTCAATAAGTTGAATAATGATGGATTTCTTAACATCGAAATAAAGAAGTTAAAAACCAATGAATATGACATAGGAGTTATAGCGGAACAGGAGCCTGAAGCTAATTCACGTCTTGAACCTAGCGGGGTTATTACCCTGCAAGTAGCTGATGGGCGAATCAGTGATAACGTCCCTAACCTTGCTGGCCAAACCCTCGCGTTCGCTCAGGATGAGTTGCGAGATAAAGGGTGGACGGTCACCATTGAAGAAATTGAAAGTGAAACAATAGAAGTAGGAAGGGTTGTAGGAACGAACCCACCCAGTGGGACAGATTATGATCTGGAGGAATCAGTAATAATTCAGGTATCAACTGGACCAGCCGCCATAGAAATCCCATCAATTATTGGTCAATCACCAGCTGTTGCTGCAGCAACACTCGCAGGCAGCGGATTTATGGTTGCCCCAACGGAGGACTGCCCCATTGATCCTGAAGATCCAAATATAGGTTTAGTAGTTTCACAAACCCCTGAAGCCGGCGAATCAGTTGAAGCAGGAACGACTATCACAATATGTATAGGGGTAGCTATAGAACCAACTCCCGAACCGGAACCAACTCCAACACCATCTGAACCGGAACCAACTCCAACACCATCTGAACCGGAACCAACTCCAACTCCAACTCCTGAAGAATAATTCCTATCAGATGCAGCTAAAGAAATTCTTAAGAATTGTATGGCCATTGTCTGTCAAGATTGACTCAGGGTGGAATTGAACGGCCTCAACCTTAAAGTTTTTATGACGTAATCCCATGATAAGTCCATCTTCTGATTCGGCTGTGATCTCTAGTGAATTAGGAAGGGATTCTCTGTCTACAACAAGCGAGTGATAGCGAGTCGCTTGAAATGGTGTAGGAAGATCCCTAAACACCCCATCATTATTATGAGAGATAGAAGAAGTTTTCCCATGCATTACATTCGGTGCACGAACTATCTCACCACCAAATGCTTGCCCAATACATTGCAAACCTAAACACACGCCAAAAATTGGTTTCTCACTTTTAAAACGGTGTATTAAATCAAGAGATAATCCGGCATCAGCAGGGGTCCCTGGGCCGGGACTAATAAGAAAAGAATCAGGGTTAATCTCTTCTATCTGCTTAATAGTGACTTTGTCATTACGAAAAACAATGGGCTCTATTCCAAGTTCACCTAAATACTGAACAAGGATATATGCAAATGAATCGTAGTTATCAATGACAAGAACACGGGAACCCACGCTTTGGAGGGTAGTGGGCATCTAGGAAATCTACTCGTAAATGTGATTCTTTCACATTGTCTTCTATTATTGAACACATGGGAAAACCTCCAAAAGAACGAACTCAAAGTAGAAGAATTACCGAAAAAGGAACACGGCCAGATAATCTCCCACCATCAGGGGCAACTTCAATGGGCTATATGCCATCGAAACGTGTGAGTTCCCGATGGGTAGCCCCAACTATGTTTGGGCTACTCGGTGCTGGAACCGCAATGATTATTGTCAATTATGTAGATCTACTACCTGGGGGCACCAGCAATTGGTATCTTCTCGGGGGACTTGGCCTTGTTCTATCGGGAATTATTACTGCAACTCAGTTGCATTAATCAAAAAAAAACACTTTTTTCGAAAATGGGGGTAATTACATCACTGTAATTTATCCCCAAAGTTCCACACAACCTGTGGATAACTAACATATTCCCCTTATGAAACATCATCAACAAAAACAACATCATCCACAGACCCTAGAGAATACAGGAAAATTATCGTAAGAAAGTAAACAATCAGTCCGACTGGCGAAGTAAATCCATTTCTGACATGCAATGTCTAGGGGGATCAGGATGTTCATCCGTTGCTACAGTCATTCTAACTTCACTCCCACACGTAGAACATCGGAAATTGAGCTTTACCTTTCGCAATTCACCAGCAGGAGGCGGCTCAGGTAAAGGTGTAGCCAATAACCGAAAGATACTAAGACCTATTCGAAGAATCACATAAGCAGCAGCTATAGCTATAACAACACTAATGAAAGTCCCAAACATATTTTCATGCTAGGGGAACCGACACTAAGACACATAATATAGAAATAATAGATCACTGTTTCATCGGCTTAAACAAGATTTTATTAGAAAGCTGTGGCAATCTCTACAAGTACCCCTCTGAATACGTTAAGGAAAAATATGGAAATTGAATTACCACTCCTGATCATACGGATCGCACTTGGACTCACACTCGCTGCGCACGGCTATAACAAATTCTTTAAAGGTGGGAAAATTGAAGGCACCGGAAGATGGTTTGACAGCATGGGTATGCGACCCGGGAAAGCCCATGCCTTTCTAGCAGCTTGTGGAGAGATAGGTTCAGGAATGTTCATTGCTCTGGGTTTCCTCACCTCATTTGCCGCTTTAGGATTTGTAGGTTTAATGTCTGTTGCTTACTGGACTGTTCATAGCAAAAATGGTTTCATGATCATAAATGAAGGCTGGGAATATGTATTCATTCTCGCAATTAGTGCTGTAACGGTCGCCATGATCGGACCAGGCGAATGGTCTCTAGATTACGCAATAGGTTGGGACTCTGACCTTGATGGCTATACCGGTCTAGCAATCTCAGCCGGAGGAGGGCTATTAGCAGCCACAGGGCTTCTAGGGATCTTCTATAGGCCTCCTAAAGAAGAGACAAAAAACTAAAGATTATCTTCTCTTCTCACCGCGCATATCAAAAACGATTTTGATTGCCCCAAGCGAACCTGCTTCAGCAGCATGTCGTATCGCATCCTTGTAGCGATCAAGCGGGTATGAAGCACTAACGAGTCTCTCAAGCTTCATATCTCTTACAAGATCAAAAGCAAGAGCATAACTGCTACTGACCGTCCCATCACTTAGAAGCTCTGTTCCATAAGTGTACGAACCAACAATCTCCAATTCACGATGCCACAAAGCCGTTAAGTCAACTTTGGTAACACCAGGCATCCCCATCATTACAACTCGACCTCTAGGTCGCGTTATAGAAAGCGAAGTACCTATAGATCCTGCGTTACCTACAGCATCAATAGTTACGTCTGCTCCACCAGATAAAGAATCACCGATCATTCGACAACCACTTACTTTCCGTACTGCCCGTTTCAACTCTCTTGGCTCTACGATCAGATCCGCACCTAATTCTTCAGCAAGAGATTTTTGAAGCGGGTACTTTGCAGAAACAATAATGGTCTCCACGTCAGTTAATGCACGTAACGCCGCTGTAACGCAAAGCCCCATCGTTCCTGCTCCCTGAACAACAACAACCCCACCTGGTTCCACCTTTGTTTTCAAAGCCGTATGCACACCAACAGCAGCAGGTTCAAGAATGACCGCTCCTTCGTCAGATAGATCTGATGGGACTTCATGCAGTTGGGAAGAATGCGCAACCAATTGCGTACTCCAACCTCCACCTGTATCGCAACAATATCCAACCTGAATACCATCCCCAATTGGACCATTCAGTAAATAACCGTAATCATTCCCATCACCGGGGCATGCTCCATCAAAAGGAGGATCTTCACCTCGGCTTTCAGCACCAAGCACAGGTTCAAGAACCACTCGAGTTCCATCCTCAATAACACCAAAAACCTCATGTCCAGGAACAAAGGGAAATGAAACTAAAGGATCAAAATAGCGGCTAGACCTACCATCTACTGTCGCAAGATCACTGCCACAAATTCCAGACAATAAAGGGAAAACCCTCTGCCAGCCATCATCGGGAATCTCTGGAGGATCAATATCTTTCAGCCTAAGAGGACCGACTTGTGACCCAAACCCTGGGGACAGCCGAGATCCAACTGCCGCAGCTGCGTATTTCAATTCTTTACGTTCAAAAACTAAAGCTTTCACAGAGATAACAATAGAGCTTTTAAATCACTTTTGGTAAAGAAACCATCCATCTTCCTATCAAAGATAAAAACTCTTCAGTTTTTCAAGCATTAAACTAATAACAACTGAGAAGAAACAACCATGAAATACCCTTCAGTCTCGGTATGTGCCAATCTAAAAGAAAGACATCATAGGAGAGGGAAATGACAGATTTCACGAATCACACAGGTGTCGCACTTGTTATAGGCGGGTCAGGAGGAATTGGCTCAGCTATTTGCCGCCTCCTAGCGGATCGAGGTAGCAATATAGCTTTCACATACAACAAAAATCTTGATAAAGCAGAAACATTACAAAAAGATATTGAAAAACAGAAAAAGCTCTGTATTTCTACATCACTTAATCTCACTGACCAAAATGCAGTACATCAATTTACCAATTCACTTTTAGAGCAAGGTGGTATTCATTCATTCATATACGCTGCTGGACCGAATGTTCCCCAAATGCATCTATCAAAAATTAACCCTTCACAATTCGCTGAACATCTTCACGACGAAGTGAATTCTTTCTTTGTTACTGTGTCCTCTGCTCTTCCACAGTTACGTGATCAAAGAGGAAGCATTACCGCAGTTACAACCGCAGCAACAAATAGATTTCCCATAAAAGATGGGCTTTCCGCAAGTCCTAAAGCGGCTATTGAAGTACTTATACAGGGATTAGCGAAAGAAGAAGGAAGATACGGGATAAGAGCCAACGCGGTAGGGCCTGGAATGCTTACTGATGGTATGGCGGAGAACCTCATTAAAAGCGGTGAATATAGGCAAAGTGATTTAGACACTGCAACGGCGAACATACCACTCAAACGGTATGGAAGTTCCACCGACATAGCTGAAGCTGTTTGTTTCCTAGCTTCACCAAATGCAAACTACATTAGCGGTCAAATTCTCAATGTAGATGGTGGGTATACAGCGTGAAATTGAAAAATTGGTAAACCTAGATTTAGTTCTCCAAAGATTCGTTAAAAACCTTTTGTAGTTGCTGTTTTAAGTCTTCAGTAAATGCCTTCCGAACTGATGTTGGGACTCGACCCCCATCAGGGTTTTTTAATTCCAGTGGCTCTCCAACGATAATCCGCACTCGAGTTCGGCGAGGAATTTTTGATCCCGCAGGAAGAGCAGATTCTGTTCCCCCGATCCCTACTGGGATTACTTTCGCACCAGTTCTAGCAGCTAAAAAAGCGGCTCCGTCAAAAACTTCACCAACGGTTTCACCTAACTGTCGGGTCCCTTCAGGAAAAACAATAATTGACGCACCTTGCTCTAAAAGGGATTGGGCTGCTTTCAGAGCATCACGATCCGCTGCCCCTCGGTTAACAGGGACACCCCCAAGTGCAGACATAACCCAAGCAAGCGGTTTAGATGAGAACAATGACTCTTTTGCTAAAGCATGAATCATTCTCGGCGTCTGAACAACAAGTAAAGGAGCGTCTAGATTTGACCTGTGGACTGGTGCAAGAATCACAGGACCAGAAATATTTAGATGATGAGCATCTTTTCCTTTGACACGAAAATAAGGGTAAAGAAAAACACGGATTCCATACCAAACCATTTTTCTGAATAATCGACCACCAAAAGAAGCAGCAATATGAAGAGCTCTTTTCTGCCGTTCACCTAATTCAGATGCAGAAGTAGACATTCTCTCCTCCAGGTCTGGATCATTTCTATCAATCAAAGGTTGCGTGAGGTTTATTCTCTTTCAAACCAGTTGACGTAACACGAATAAATTCCGCCTTCTCCCAAAATTCTGGAATCGTTCTTGCATTGCTGTAACTCATACCGCTTTTCAAGCCAGCTACCATTTGTGCAATAAGTTTCGAGACTTCACCTTTATATGGCACAACTCCCTCAACACCTTCAGGAGCCCTTTGTTCAAAATATTCATCATCAACTAATTCGCCAGTGCGAATCGCTCTAGCTTCTATAGCTTCAAAGCTAGCCATACCCCGAACACGCTTCACGAGTCCTTTAGGTGACGATTCAACCTCTCCAGGGCTTTCTTTCGTTCCCGCAAACATAGACCCGACCATTACTGTGTCTCCACCAGCAGCTATAGCTTTCGCTATGTCTCCAGATGATGTGATACCTCCATCAGCGATAATAGGGATTGGTACCTCACTTGCAGAGAGAATTGCAGTTAACTGTGGGACTCCAACGCCAGCAACCAAACGTGTCGTGCATACCCCACCAGGTCCCACTCCGACCTTTATCGCATCTGCGCCAGCTTCATAGAGATCCTCAGCACCGGCTTGTGTGGCAACATTTCCAGCGATTACATCAGTTTCAGGAAAGGTATCCTTCAACTCCTTCAAAGCATCAATTGCATGTTCAGCGTGTCCATGAGCTATATCTAAAACAAGTACATCAACTCCAGAAGCCACAAGTGCTTTGCTTCTCACTATTGCATCATGGTCAGTTCCAACTGCCGCACCAACAATAAATTGAGAATTTTCATTCTTCACATTCTCTACCATTTGTGCCTGAGCTTCAACGGTCATGAATCGATGGAGAATTCCTACCCCACCTAGTTTTGCCATAGCTAATGCCATTTCCTGTTCGCAAACAGTATCCATATTCGCAGCGAGGATTGGAAGTTTAATACGTATATTCTTTGTTAAATTAGTTTCTAAAGACACGTCCTGTCGACTACGGATCGATGACCTTCTGGGTACGAGAAGAACATCATCAAAAGTCAGACCAGTTTCTAGTCTTTCAGAAGCTTTCTTTCCAAGAGTCATAAGCACTCTCCGGTTTTAATTGATTACCGATTTGAAGGCTACCGCACGAAATGCGTAACGGCTAATAATTTGGGAATCTCCTCAATAACAAACAAAGTAGGAAATTTAGCTAGATTGAGGCATCCTGAAAATACTAGAGGTTTATATGACTACAGAGAATGACGGACCTTATTATGAGGATATGGAACCTGGGATGGTATTCCCTTCTCCACCTGCGTTACTTGTTGACTCAGGAATGGCTTCCACATACCAAACAATAATTGGGGAGTCACTTCCTTTAGTGCTTGATTCAAAGATCAGTGAATTGGTAACCGGCTCACCCAACAGGATACTGAGCCCTGGACTCTTACTTCATCTTTCAATTGGTGCCAGCACAGTCGCCACCAAAAAAGTCGTAGCTAACCTTTTCTACCGTGATGTTCGGATACTACGCCCTGTCTCTTTAGGGGAAACATTACAAACAACGACAGAAGTTATAGCGATGCAGGACAGTACACCAAAAGAGAATCGCCCCCACCGAGGAAAGGTTCTTTTAAAAATATCTACAAAAGCGAACGACGAACTTGTCCTTAGTTATTATCGTTGTCCGCTAGTAAAACTTCGTGGTGATGCATTACCTGGCCATCAGGATGATTTGGGAGAGACACCCGATTTGAACCTTGCATCGTATGAACAGCAGAGCTACGAAAATTGGGATTTATCGCCTCTAAGTAACAAGAATGGAAATGGCACCAATGGGGTAGTGAAGGACCCATTAAAAGACGTGGTAGATCAAGCGCTTGGCCTAGTTCGATTAACGCAGAATATGGCTGCGGTTCATCGAGATTCAACGGCTTCACCATATCCTCACCGTCTTGTTTATGGCGGTCATACAGTTGCGCTTGCACAGGCATCTCTCAGTCGGATCTTTCCAAATACGGCAACAATCCTCGGCTGGCATACCTGCGATCACACTGGTCCAGTCTTTGAAGGAGACCTTCTCTCATTTGAACATGAAATTATCAAAGAAAAACAGTATGGAAATGGTCAAATTAGGGCAGTCAGGTCACGGGTCTATGCTCATAGAGGCGACGAAGACCCTAAAGAGGTTCTTGATTGGATTTCAATTTCCCTAACAGGATAAATAACACTAAGGATTAACTATGTCAGACCCGCTTCACCCGTTCCATCTAGATAATAAAGTTGCAATCATTACAGGAGCTTCAAGCGGTATTGGAGCCCAGACAGCCAAATTATTCAGTTCCGTAGGGGCAACCGTAATCGCAGCAGCTCGAAGATTAGACAGATTGGAAAAACTTGCTGAAGAAGTTCCAAATATTATTCCTATTCAATGTGATGTTACAAGCGATGAAGATTGCGAAAAACTCGTCCAGTCAACGATTGAACAATGTAACAGGGTAGATATTCTCATTAACAACGCTGGAATAAGTGACCCGATAGCGGCTCTTGATGAAGAATTATCTGAATTCCGCCGTGTGATACAAATCGACTTAATTTCTTGCTTCTACCTCTCACAACTTTGCGCCCGAAGTATGAAAGAACAGCAGACTGGTGGTGCAATAGTAAATGTTGCTTCTGTACACGGATTCGTAGGTTCGGCTCCGAACAATCAACCAGGTTATAGTGCTGCAAAAGGTGGGTTAGTGAACCTTACGAGAGAACTTGCTCTGGAATGGGCACGATACAACATACGCGTCAACGCAATTGCTCCAGGATATGTAGCTACTGAACTCACCGATGACATGATCGCTGGTGAAAGCGGAAGGACATGGATTGAACGAAACACTCCCATGCGACGCCCAGGTAATGTTGAAGAACTAGATGGAGCGATGCTGTTACTTTCTTCAGATGCGGGCAGCTATATAACCGGTGAAACAATAGCTGTTGATGGAGGATGGTTAGCACGTTAAAGAATGCTCTTAAGCTACTGCTTTTCAAGATTTCGTCCGTCGCCTACCTTGGAGATAACTAATAAGAAGAAGAGATTCAATGAAAGCAGCAGTTTTTACTCAACCTAATCAACCCCTTGTCATTCAAGACATTGAGATTGAAGAACCAAGACCAAGAGAAGTACTAGTCCAAATACATCATTGCGGCATTTGCCATAGTGATCTTTCTATCTTTGACCTAGGAGGGGCTGGACAATTACCAGTGATTCTTGGTCACGAAGCTGCAGGTGTGATTGAATCAGTAGGTTCAGATGTAACTTCAGTTACCCCCGGTGACAAAGTTTTATTAACTCCCTTAGCCCCATGCGGGCATTGTTATTGGTGTTCAAGAGCTGAACCTACTGGATGTTCCCAAGCACAAAGTTTCACTAGCGGTTTACGACCTGATGGAACCTCTCCTTTTTCAAATAACGGATCTTGTGTACATCGGGGACTTGGGGTTGCCGGTTTTTCAGAAAAGACAATTGTTCCAGAATCCGGTGTCGTAAAGTTAGCCTCAGATACTCCTCTTGATATTGCATGCGTTATTGGTTGCGCTGTCCAAACAGGTGTCGGTGCTGTCCTAAATAGCGCCAAAGTAGAAGTTGGATCAACCGTTCTAGTAACTGGATTAGGAGGGATAGGAATATCTATCGTTCAAGGAGCAAGAATTGCAGGAGCAGGAAAAATTATAGTTTCTGACCCAGTAGCGGAAAGAAGAGAAGCAGCTATCCATTTCGGAGCTACTCATGCCATTGACCCAACGCAAGATGAAGTAGTTCCAAAAGCACTTGAAGAAACAGAATTAATAGGTGTTGACTACGCTTTTGAAGCAGCCGGCGTTGCCTCACTTGTGGATACTTGTATAAATGCTTCACGGATAGGAGGGACGACAGTTATTGTCGGAGCGGATGTTACCTTGTCAACAGTTCCCATACTCCCAGTAGCGATCGCAACGATGGGAAAAAAAATTATCGGTTCCTTACTTGGTGACTGCCATCCCCAAAGAGATATACCTAAATTTGTTAATTTATGGAAATCAGGCCAGCTTGACCTGGAAGCTATGATCAGCCACCGTGTAAAACTTTCAGAAATTAACTCTGGATTTGAAAACGTTCGGAAGACAAATGGCATAAGAACAGTCGTTGAAGTGGGCGCCTAATGCATTCCTCAACATCTCAGTTAATGGACCTCACCGGCAAAGTTGCAATAATAACGGGTAGCAGTAGAGGAATCGGAAAAGCAATAGCAAAATGTTTCGCCGAAAATGGAGCAAAAGTCATAGTAACAAGTCGAAAAATAGATACGTGTATAAACACAACATCTGAAATAAATGATTTAGGAGGAGAAGCGCATCCAGTAGCAACTCACATGGGAAACCTCTCAGATATCAAGCACCTTGTAACGGAGACAGTTTCAACTTTTGGAGCCATAGACATCATCGTTAACAATGCTGCAAACCCACTCATGAAAGGGATTGGGAATATAACAGAAGAAGCTTGGTCCAAAGCTCTTAATACAAATCTTCGCGGCCCCGTCTTTCTTGTTCAGGAAGCACTTCCATACCTTGAGAAAGGTACGGGCAGCTCAGTTATTAATATATTAAGCAATGCAGCATACATGTATGCACCGCACCATTTGTTATACCCAGTCGCTAAAGCTGGACTAGAAGCAGCTACTCGATCCATGGCAGCTCAGTTAGCTGAGAAAAATATACGCGTAAACGCACTCGTACCAGGGACTGTCGATACTGATATGGTTCGCGCAATGCCAGAAGCATTTCAAAAAAGCTCAGCGAAAGCATCACTTCTTCAAAGAGCAGCTGACCCTGAAGAAATCACTGCTATGGCGCTCCTTCTCGCCTCAACGGCAGGAAGTTTCATGACTGGTCATACGTATTTCGTAGATGGTGGTCAGAGTTACCGCTAAATGTAAAAAAAGCTAAGTAGATATAAAAATGATCATATCCTCACAGCAAAATCTTATAGAGATTGGGTGGCTGGAACTCAGTCTCTCACTAACTTTGCTAGTAGTAACCTTTGTTCTTTCCTTCTTCTTCAAACTTCAGATAGGAAAGCCAGTTTTCTTTGCAGGGGTGCGAGCAGCAATTCAGTTAATTGCAGTAGGCCTATTCTTTACTGCAATATTTGACCATGCGTATGCGATTACATGGGCATGGATTTGGGTCATTACCATGCTGGGATTAGCAACCTTAGTTGTGAAAAAACGCGTTCCAAATATTTCTGGACTTCATTTCACAACATTTCTCGCTTTAGGAATCTCTATCTCTTTTGTATTGGCAGTTATTTTCCCATTTTCAATTATTGATTACACCCCAGTGAATGTAGTTGTGACGGCGGGAATCACTCTCGGGAATCTTTTACCTATAGCTGTACTTGCCGTTCAACAATTGGAATCACAGTTCAGCACACGCCTTTCAGAAGCCGAAGCGCTATTAGCTCTCGGCGCTGACAAAAAAACCGCAGTCCGTTTTCTCGCCCCCAAAATTATCCAAACCGCGTTAACAATACAGATTGAAAGAACAAAAGTTGTCGGATTAATTGCACTTCCGGGAGCTATGACAGGCCTACTCCTCGCAGGGGTTGAACCACTAGATGCAGTTCTCGTGCAACTCATCGTTATGTATATGATTTTAGGGTCAGCAACCGTAACTGTATGCGTACTTGTCTGGTTTGGACTGCAACGCTCTTTTACGGATGACCTTCGGGTGGGGTAAATAAAATAGTAGTGACGTTCAAATATCGTCGTTAATCCTGTTATAGATTTCCTCAGCAACTGCTGTTGCCGATTCCCCATCAGTTAGAACTTGTTCAAAGTTTTCGTAATAAATCTTCCGTTCTTTTAACAAAGCCCTCATTGTCGCTAACTTATCTTCGGAATGAAGTAGTGGACGGACAGGGGCGCCTTCGCTCATATCTAAACGGTCAATAATTTCTTCTAGACTCGCACTTAAGCAGAAAACCCTTCCTGAAGACGAAAGAAGATCAGCATTCTGCTTATTAATCATTAACCCTCCCCCTGTAGCAATAACCGTATTTGAATAATATGAAAGTCGTTGACTAATTTCTTTTTCGCACTCTCTAAAAAATTGTTCTCCGTATATACGAAAAATCTCTTCAATTGGACCATGTTGTTTCTCAATTTCTTCATCTGTATCCAGAAAATCCATGTGTAGCAGATCCGATAGTTTCCGCCCGACCACGCTTTTCCCTGTGCCCATAAAACCAGTTAGGACTATATTTTCTCTCATCTCTTCTCTTTCCCGCAGGAACCCAGTTTAGGCTTTTCTTAGGACGTCATCGTGAAATATAATCTTTGCTCTTATAGCTGGTAGAGGGAATCATGATTCCGCGCTAAGTTAAAGGCGTGATCACAGGAATACACCATCTAGCTATTTCAGTTCCAGATATCGAGTTAGCTTTTGATTTTTATCACAGGGTATTAGGTTTTGAAAAAGTCTTTAATAACAGTTGGGAAGGGGATAGACCTCAAGCTGATCAAGTCATTGGTTTGGACCAAACGAAAGTTAAAGTCTGGATGCTGAAAGCCGGAAATGCGTTTCTAGAACTTTGGGAATATGAACACCCTGTGCCCGAAAGAAAGGAATTTGACTATTCGGCAGCAGATCATGGAATAGCCCATTTTGCTCTTCAGGTAACAGACATACATGAAGAATATGAAAGACTTTCCAATAATGGCATGACCTTCCATGCTCCTCCAGTAGATCTTGGGAACTCCTTCGCCATTTACGGGAGAGACCCATTTGGAAACATTCTTGAGCTTTACGAAGTAAGTGGCGAGCGATCAATTTAAGAAAAAGTTGACTTTATAAAACCAGAATTAGAAAATATTTCTTCCAGTATTGGAATATAAGCAATCTTTTTCCACGAATTTCGGTACCCTCAGGGGCGGAAGGTTGCCAGAGCGGACGAATGGGGCGGCCTCGAAAGCCGTTGTGGCGTTTAGCGTCACCGTGGGTTCGAATCCCACACCTTCCGCCATACTCGTCTACTTATTTGCTCGTGTTCGTTTTAAAACGGGCTCTGCTACGCCAAGTGCCTTATCTGCGAACCGAAGAACTTTCCCCGATGTACCTGGCGTTGAACTATCAACTAGATTCCCCATCACTTGTAGAGTGATATTTGCCATGACTTGGCTCGCGACAGCGACTCGGAGACCTGAACGCAGGACAAGTGGATGCCCTATTAGATAAGAGAAACGACGGCCAGTTCGAAGAAACCCATCAAAGCGTTCTCCAATAATGGCATCATATTTTTCCGGTGCTGTTAGAGGATTATCTAAAAATAAATCAGAAATAAGCATTCCTGATTCGAGGCTGTAATCAATACCCTCTCCGTTCATCGGATTAATAAGCCCAGCCGCATCACCCACTGCAGCCCATCCGTTTCCATGACGTTTTTGTGATGTCATAGGGAGGCGCCAAGCACGAGGTTTCTCAAGATAGGGGCCGACTTCCCATTCATCTGCGATCAGATCCCTATAGAGGTCACAAAGCGTATTTAGGTTTAATTTTTTAAACCCTTTCATAGTGGACAAGGCGCCAACACCAAGGTTGACTGTTCCATTTCCGGTAGGAAACATCCAGCCATAACCAGGTATAGGTGTTCCGGTGGAATCACGCATAGCAAGTGACGCTTCTAAGTAATGATCCGCGTGTCTTGGGCTTTCTACGTAAGTGCGAATAGCAATCCCATAAGGCTCATCGGATTTTCGTTCTGTCCCCAACATGCGAGCAACTTTTCCTGGTGCTCCAGAAGCAGCAACCACGAGATCAGTATCCCATGTCTCAGTACCTGAAGTGACGCCAATAACTCTTTCACCTTCAAAGACTGGGACTACTTCAGTTTCATAAAAGATTGTTGCACCTGATTGTGAAGCAGTTTCTAATAAATGAGAATCAAGTTCTCTTCGTGTCCAAACCGCCCCATAGGAGGGGAAACTTCCTCCAGAAGGCCACTCCAATTCCCTTCGCGTCTTCCCAGCGATCATTCTCAAACCGTTAATCTTATGAATGCCTTCTAAGTCAATTTGTAACTTTTGTAATGCTCCTATTGCACGAGGAGTTAGCCCATCCCCACAAACTTTATCTCTACCAGTGGAAGCTTTCTCAAAGATAGCGACTGAGGCTCCACCTCTAGAAGCTTGAATAGCTGTCGCAGCTCCTGCAGGACCTCCACCGATTACAATAAGATCAAAATGTTTCACAAACTCCAGCGTGCCTAATGATCTAAGAAATTGCGTAATTTAAGAAGAATTTTTTTGACTATTTTCGTTTCTCATTAAAAAAGTCAGAGAGTACCTTTCCGCATTCTTCTTGAAGGACCTTTCCAGTTACTGAAAATTCATGATTTAAACGTGGGTCACTACCTAATTGATACAGGCTTCCAAGGGCTCCACTTTTCGGGTCTTCAGCACCAAAAATAACCCGATCGACTCTGGCATTAAGTGCTGCTCCTGCGCACATCGGACATGGTTCAAGCGTGCTTACTAACGTAGCATCATCAAGTCGAGATACTCCCAAGACCGCAGCTGCATCTCTAAGGGCTAATACTTCCGCATGCGCGGAAGGGTCATTCAAAAATTCACGTTCGTTATGTCGTGCTGACAATATTTCTCCACCGACAACCACAATTGCTCCAACTGGAACATCATCGTGTTCTAGTGCTTTCAAGCTTTCCGAAAGAGCTATCTTCATTAATTCTTCATCGGTCATGCATCACTCCGTTCGTTGTAAGGCCCATTCTCTTCAATATGGGCTGTTAATGATTGAAATAACCATTGACCACCGTGCTTGACATAATGGTCTTCGTATCGTCCTATGATCCTGTAATAGGTACCATTTACATGGGTATACAGCATTATAAATTTCCAAAATCCTTTTGCTTGATCACCATCAACATCAATGACAGGGTTAGTTACCATATGACTTGATCGCTTAATAAAGCCAGCTGTGCGAAGCCCGAACATAAATTCCGAGATTTCACTCTTTCCGACTCGTTTTCGGTCATCAGCATTTTTTGTTCCACCGATTTGTTGCCACGTACCATTCTTTACAAATAAAGCAGCGACAGCATCCCCATCATGATCATCGTCGCAGGCATCACAATAAGCTGCTTTTAATTTTTGTATAGCTTCAATATCTTCAAGTTTCCTAAGTCGAGCATGGCTTTCCTCGGCAATCAAAGAAGAAGTCACTTCAAGTTGCTTTCGTTGCTTAACAAATTTTCGTTCAAGCTGAGAGAGACTATTTTTTTTCTTTCTTCTCCAAATATCTTTCATAGATGCATCTTAAAGAATGAATCCAACTTCGCAAACAAAGAAAAACTCTTCTACATTATGGAGAGAAGATAGGGGGAACATGGAAGAAGTCAAAGGAACATATAATGAGCGATTTTCTGGAGTTGTAGAAGCTTTACAGCGAAACTTTCAAGATCCCGGTGAGATAGGTGCCTCAGTTGCTGTTATGCACGAAGGCGAATTAGTCGTTGATATTTGGGCTGGGCACACAGACCCTGAAAGAACAAAACCATGGGAACATGACACCATCACCAATGTCTGGTCAACTACGAAAACAATGATGGCTATTTCAGCTTTGGTTCTCGCTGACCGAGGAGAATTGGACTTCTTCAGACCAGTTGCTGATTACTGGCCAGAATTCGCGGCAAAAGGAAAAGAAGACATTGAAGTTCGACATCTTATGTCACACACTTCAGGTCTTTCAGGCTGGGGCAAGAAAATAACAATGCAAGAAGTCTGCGACTGGGAAAAATCTACTTCCATCCTCGCAGCACAAAAACCCTGGTGGAAGCCGGGAACAGCATCTGGCTACCACATGTTGAACCAAGGTCATCTCGTAGGTGAGGTTATTAGGCGAATCACTGGTGTCTCAATTGGCACTTTCTTCGCGAAAGAAATAGCTGAACCATTAGGAGCAGATTTCCATATTGGATTAGATGAAAAAGATTTCCATCGGGTCTCAAATGTTGTATATCCCACAGAAGAAATAACTGATCAACTTAAAGAACTCACAAAATCACTAGCCAAATATCGGATCAATGGGAAGGTAGCAATGAAAACCTTCATGAATCCGAACCCTGACGATAATTCTGCATGGGAAGACTGGTGGAGAAAAGCAGAAGTTCCCGCTGCCAATGGCCATGGGAATGCACGATCCGTTGCAACTATCCAGGGGTTGATCACCAACGGAGGCGAAATTAATGGTGTGAAACTTCTCAAACCAGAAACAATTGATTTAATTTTTAAAGAACAATCATCTGGACCCGATTTAGTTCTTCTCATGCCGCTTCGGTTTGGAATTGGGTATGGGCTACCAAATGAAGAATTCCCCTTCTTGCCACAGGACGGGAAAGTCTGTTTCTGGGGAGGATGGGGAGGTTCCCTCGTCGTAAATGATGTAGACAAAAAACTTACCGTTAGTTACATGATGAACAAAATGATGCAAACAGTTATGGGCGACCCTCGCGGATTAGGGGTTCTTGAGGCTGCATACGAAGCAATAGAATAAAAATTGAGCGGAGGAGGTGGGATTCGAACCCACGGTGGGTTGCCCCACACACGCTTTCCAAGCGTGCCGATTCGGCCGCTCTCGCACTCCTCCTTATTTGTTACTACAAAAGTACCAAACGAATACTTAGCGTAGTGAGCAAAACACTTAATGCAACCCGCGACCAAATAGGGCTTTGTAAACGAAGCACCCTGTATAGATAATCTGATAGTTATTCAGCTACGATATAAGCACATCCGTTTTTGGATGTGACGATTGGGTCCTGTGCAATCAGTACCCGTGAACCGAGTCAGGGCCGGAAGGCAGCAGCTCTCAGTGGAATTACTGTTGTGCCGCAGATAGCCTAATCGTCGCTTCCAAGAACGGATGTGTTCTTTTTTTAAACAAATCAGCACAGAATCACGATTACTTTACCTTCTGGCACATCAGGCAACTAGTATTTGATCGATGGCATATCAATCGCTTTACAGAAGATACCGGTCGGGAACATTCAATGAACTCGTGGGGCAGAACCATGTTGTTACTGCACTAAAGAATGCTGTTACAGAAAATCGTGTTGGGCACGCTTATCTTTTTAGTGGCCCAAGAGGTACAGGAAAAACTAGTACTGCAAGGATCCTCGGGAAAGCACTCAACTGTACTGATCTCCAAGAGGAAGGGGAACCATGTTGTTCATGTGAATCCTGCGTTTCCTTCACTGACGGGACTTCATATGACTTACAAGAATTAGATGCCGCATCAAATAACGGCGTTGAAGCCGTCCGTGACCTTATTTCCAAAGTGGCATTAGGATCTCCTGGTCGCACAAAAATATATATTCTTGATGAAGTACATATGCTTACGGCAGGAGCTGAAAATGCTCTTCTTAAAACTTTGGAAGAACCACCCAGCCATGTTGTTTTTATCCTTGCGACTACAGAACCGCATAAAGTAGCTCCGACGATACGGAGCAGAACCCAACACTACGAATTTGAACTCCTCCCAGGAGACGAATTAGAAAAACATATTCGATGGGTAGCTGAAGACGCAGACTTAAATGTCAGTGACGAAATGATCGAATACGTTCTTCGTTCAGGGGGAGGTTCAGCGAGAGATACCCTGTCAGCGTTAGAACAAGTTGTCACCGCAGGCGGAGTTCCAAACGATGATGATGCTTTGGGAATTATCATTAACGGCATAGCCCAATCAGACCCTTCATTAGTTGTCAATGGTCTTAGTCAAGCGATTCGTTCAGGAAGAGACCCGAGAATAATCGGTGAATCATTAATTGACCGTTTACGGGATGGCTTTTTATTTGCGCTTCATGCTCCGACGGAACACTTTTCAGACCATCAAAGAGAACGTGCAAGTGACCTTGCTGGAGTTATTAAACTCGCGACGTTAACAAGAGCGCTGGAAACCATAGGTTCTGCACTGATTGGTATGCGGCAGTCCTCCGATCCACGGATAGATCTTGAAGTAGCCCTCATCCGGTTAACCCACCCTGAATTAAGTAGCGAAATAGGGGCTCTTGTAGAAAGAATTGAAAGACTGGAATCAGGAAACACGATCCCACAACCATTGGTAAATAAACAAACCAGCTCAAAAGATACAAATATTGAAGAAAAAAAATCTTCAGAAAGTGAAATCAATGAGACGTCCCAAAAAGTTGAAACAGAAGTAAGAACTGGGGACTTACCTACCGGAACCGCCCGCATTGAAGAGTCATGGATTCAAGCTAAGGAGTCTCTCAAAGGGTTAACAAAAGCTCTTTTTAAGGAATTGCCCATAAGTGTTGCTGAAGACGGGACAGTTTATTTAACAGCTCCGAATGAAACACATAAACAAAAATGTGATGATCGTTTAGCTGAGGCGAGCAGTCTTCTCACACAACAGGTTGGTCAGAAAATTGATTTAATCATTCTTGTATCAGAACGGGTAACAGTTGAAAAGAGCAAAAAACCAGAAGTAATAAAAAAGCAAGAAGAAGAAATAGATCTTGTGAACCTTGAAGCTCTTGAAGATGCACCTATGGACTCTGGAGATGAAATGTCACTGATTAGTAAAAGTTTCCCAGGGGCAAAAGTGGTAGATCAGGATAGTAAATGAATCAAGTGACTATTCACAAGAATAGGGAAGATATCCCATGAGCGTTTATACGCCTGCTGTCCAAAATTTAATTGACGAATTGGGGAAACTTCCTGGGGTAGGGCCTAAATCTGCTCAGCGAATCGCTTTTCATTTAGTCAAACTTTCAGAACAAGATGCTTTGCGGCTTGCTCATGCGATAAGTGAAGCAAAAGAAAAAGTCCGATTTTGTGAAACCTGTTTCAATATGAGCGACGATCAATTCTGTGAGATTTGTGCAGATCAACGAAGAGACCGTTCTTTGATCTGTGTAGTTGAGGAACCGAGAGATATAGTCGCTGTTGAAAAAACTCATGAATACAGAGGGTATTATCATGTACTCCAGGGAGCAATCAACCCTATTGATGGAATAGGCCCTGATCAATTAAGGATCCAAGAATTGCTTCAACGATTACAAGAAGGAACTGTAGAAGAAGTTATTTTGTGTACCAATCCCAATATTGAAGGAGAGGCGACTGCGATGTATTTGGCGAAGCTCATAGAACCCTTAGAGATACCTGTTACTCGAATCGCTAGTGGTTTACCTGTGGGAGGAGATCTTGAATATGCTGATGAGCTCACATTGGGTCGAGCTATTGAAGGGCGGAGAGAAATGGGTGCTGGCTAGAGTCCCATAAAAAAACCGGGGTGGCTGACGAGTGGTGAATTCGCCAGCCACCAACGGAGGAGGGGAAATCTAGTTTCCATTGCGCAGATATCCACACCCAATGGAAAAGTCAATTGTGTGTGGCTAAATGCATAACCCGTAGCTGTGGGTATTTAGCCCACAACATTACATTTATGTTACATTACGACATTCTTATTGTCAAATTGCATAAAATTTGGGGAAAAAGTTAAATATTACTGATTTTTTAACGCTTCACGTCGTAATTTCAATGAAATATAGAGATTTGGGTGAAAATACCCTAACTAGGGCACCCGAATAAGCAGAGCATCACCTTGACCGCCGCCGCCACACAAAGCAGCCGCACCAAGACCTCCCCCGCGACGTTTCAACTCATATGCGAGAGTTAAAGCCAAACGATTTCCAGACATGCCTATTGGATGGCCTAATGCAATGGCCCCACCATTAACGTTGACAATCTCATCAGGAATACCCAGATCAGAAACAGATGCAACAGAAACAGCAGCAAAGGCTTCATTAATCTCAAAGAGATCAATATCTTCAAGAGCAATTCCAGTTTCTTCCAATGCGTTAAGAATCGCTCGAGAAGGTTGTGTCAAAAGACTCGTATCAGGACCAGCTACCTGGCCATATGAAATACATTCAGCTAACGGCATTAAATCGTGTCGCTCGCAAAACTCTTTTGAGACAACAATCACGGCAGAGCCACCATCAGAAATCTGACTCGCATTACCAGCTGTGATATTTCCACTGTCAGCAAATGCAGGACGTAAATTCCCTAAACTTTCTGCATCCGTTCCTTCTCGAACACCTTCATCGACATCAAAAACGATTGCGTCGCCGCGTCTTTGAGGAATCTCAACAGGAACGATTTCCTCCTGAAGCACACCGGAATGAATAGCAGCAGCAGCTCGACGGTGCGATTCAGCAGCTACCGAATCTTGAGAACTACGTTCTATCTGTGCAGACGCTGCATAGCGTTCAGTTCCTTCACCCATCAATTCTTTCTCAAGCGCACAATATAAACCATCATGCTGAATCACATCTAGTATTTCAGCATTGCCATACTTATATCCACCACGCCCTTTCGGAACTAGATACGGAGCGTTCGTCATAGATTCCATTCCACCAGCAACCACAACTTCAGCATCTCCGGCTTCCACCATCTGAGCAGCGAGATAAATTGCATTTAAACCAGACAGGCAAACCTTATTGATAGTAATAGCGGGAACAGACATGGATATACCAGCAGCACATGCAGCTTGACGCGCAGTTACTTGCCCAGCACCAGCCTGCAAAACCTGTCCCATGATCACATAATCTACGGCATCAGGTTCAAGCCCAGCACGTTCTAAAGCACCTCTAATTGCCAATCCACCTAAATCTGAACCAGAAAAACCAGACAATGAACCGGATAATTTACCAATAGGGGTTCTCGCTCCAGCGAGTATGACTGCACTTTCCATCTGTACTCCAATCAACAAAATAAACCTAGCTAGCCAATAACACATTTACACTGAAACAACAGAAAACTTTGGAGCTCACAATGATACTTTCAGAAATTGACCATGTAGCTATAGCCGTAAACGATTTAGAAGCAGCAATTACCTATTATCAAGACGCTTTCGGAGCAACAGTTCACCACCGTGAAATCGTTGAAAGCGATGGAGTAGAAGAAGCGCTCATAAAAGTAGCGGAAAGTTATATTCAACTCACTTCGGCAACAAATGAAGATTCACCGATAGCGAAATTCCTCGCAAAACGTGGAGAAGGTCTTCACCACATTGGTTACCGGGTAGATGATTGTGCCGAAGCATTACAAGCAATGATTGATGCAGGAGCACGTCCAATTGATCAAGCTCCAAGACCTGGGTCTCGTGGAACCACTGTCGCTTTCATTCATCCAAAAGGATCTTTTGGGACATTAATTGAATTAGTTCAAGAATAGGAAAGAAGCGACAGAAAAAAAACTGTGGCAAACTGCGAACATGGATATTCACCTCATAGATGGAACTTACGAACTCTTCCGGTATTTTTTTGGGGCTCCTTCTCATATAACTAGTGAAGGACGAGAGGTAGGAGCTGTAAGAGCTGTTGCTAACAGCATGCTTACCATGGTGGAACAAGGTGCAACCCATGTTGGGATAGCAACCGACCATGTCATTACATCGTTTAGAAACGAATTAT
>Ga0315326_10000299_pt1 | contig 23727 bp, 24 predicted proteins | sample M180m32315metaG_FD_203457 | JGI IMG/M metagenome (GOLD analysis project Ga0315326, IMG submission 203457) | Ammonia-oxidizing marine archaeal communities from Monterey Bay, California, United States - M1 80m 32315 | ecosystem: Environmental > Aquatic > Marine > Coastal | place: USA: California... | reverse complement strand
AAACGTTTGAGGCTACGAGACCTGCAGTCGCTGCCCAGGCTATTGGGGTCGCAAGAGCCGCTTATGAGTACTCACTGGAATATGCAAAGGAACGCCATGCCTTTGGAAGGCCTATCATTAAGAACCAGAGCATAGCTTTCATGCTGGCTGACATAGCAACGGAAATTGATGCAACAAGAATGCTAGCTTGGAGAGCTGCTTGGCTTGGGAAGCAAGGACAATTTAAGAATGCCGAAGGTTCAATGGCCAAGCTGAAAGCTGGTCGGGTAGCCGTATGGGCTACTGAGAGAGCTATTCAAATTCTTGGAGGGTATGGATACACAAGGGAATATCCTGTCGAACGGTGGCACAGAGATGCAAAGATTCACGACATTTTTGAAGGAACCGAGCAGATACAACAACTTGTTATTAGCCGTGCTATCTCTGGGTTACGAATTGAGTAATAGAATCCCATCTGTATCGCTCGCTGCGGTTCCGGGACGGCGAACAGTCACTTTAGATTTAGCAGTTGAAATTGAAGAGAGGGGTTTTTCGGGGATTTACTGCCCTAGCTTTGGCGACGCAATGGGTTTATGTCAAGGTATCGCTGAAAGAACGAGCCAAATTCCCTTCGGAACCTCAATAGTGAATATCTATACGCGGCACCCCCATGACTACGCATCTTCTGCTTCCTTCATCCATGAGATATCTGATGGGAGATTTCGTTTTGGTGTCGGTGTAAGCCATGGTCCAATGAATGATCGCCTATCGCTTACGACAGGTAAACCTTTATCGGATATGCAAAATTTTGTTCAAATTTTCAGAGAAGCTAAGCGAGTGGGTGAATTACCTCCCATTATGATCGCTGCGATGAGAGACCGTATGATGAATTTAGGGGCTGAAATAAGTGATGGAGTTGTTCTCGCTAATGGAGCTAGAAGCGCATTAACTGGTTCGTTGGAAAGGATGAGACAAAATTCGAATATTTCGGACAATTTTTTTATTGGAGGTATGATCCCGACTTGTATCTCTGAGGACCGAGAAGCAGCGGCTGCAGTAAACCGGAAAACGCTCATGATGTATGTAAACCTACCTAATTATCGAAATTATTGGAAAGCTTCCGGATACCAGAAAGAGATGGAAAGTATTGAAGAGGCAATATCTCAAAAAAATTACGAAGCCTTACCAAATTTGATGACCGATGACTGGCTTAGTGACGTAACACTTTACGGGTCGGCTACTGAAGTAAAAGAAGGACTAGAAAAGTGGTATGACGCTGGTTTGGAGAATCCCATTCTGGTCCCATCATCAACCAGCGGAGGTCAACTCCTAGCATTTCAGGAATTGTTTGCCCTTTTTACTTAGTTAGAGACCCACCAGCCCACCAACGTTCAAATCTTGGTTTAATCGCCACTGATACTAATTCAACAATAGTTCCACTAGGAGGTGCAACATATGTGTACCCACCGTAACCCTTATCTGGTGAAACCCCAGCAGCCATCAACGTCCATCCTTGCCTCATAAAACGCTCTGTCTCTTGAGTAACATCATCCACCCAAACTCCAACATGGTGAACTCCCGAATCCTCTCTGCCATCCCAGATAGAGTCCTTAGGGCCCTCCAACAACTCAAGATGCTGGGGCCCTTCACATGAATATACAAATTTAAGAGGCAAACTCATCTGGCCCATTTCAGGTGTCCAAATTGACTGCCCAGGAGTCTCAACAGGTTCAGCCCATGTCACTCCTAAAGAAGTTCCCATCTCTTCCATAGCTTCTGATAGATCAGGAACTCTTATCCCAATGTGATATATCTCTTGAAAATCAAACATCTCTGTCCTCAAGATATGGTTCCATAAGTTGATCCATTCTTAATCCTTCTTGGATCCGATCAACGCCTATCATCCGGTCTATCTCTTCATGCAGATGCCATATCCTTCGTTCTTGATAACTGGTGGGAACCCCTGTAAATGCTTTGGACTCAAGCGACTCCTGCATGGGCGCCATGTTGTACTTATCTTCATCCATAATTTGATTAAATTGTTTTGACCTGATTTTCCAGTGCAATGGGAGTTCATCACCTTCCCAGTCTTGCGGTGCGTAATAGAACCATTCAAGAAGAGTAGTTCTAATATCAATTGGCCAGAATAGAAGGATTGGGAACCCAAATGCACCCAACGGGATAATAGTGTTTGGAAAATAGCTCACAGCTGTGCTTGTGCAGTCAAGCATGTCAAGGAAATCCTGATTGGTTGATTGAACAGTTTTAAAATCTCCGTTATCAAGAGGTTTCCAGTCATCCCATGATTCCATATTGGATTTTTGAACATGTTGATCAGAATAACCAGTGATCATTCGACTATGCCCGCCACTGTAGAGCCCCATAACGGACCGTTTACTATCAAGAGTGGCCCAACCTTCCTTATTCGAGTGGATGTGTTTGAAATGGTAAACTTCAAGGAACGCTTCAGCGGTCACTTTCCAGTTGCAAGGTACGATCATGCTTTCTCGATAGACCTCTTTTAACGATTCGCAATCCAACGGATCTAGCATTTCACGAGCCTTCCCTAGAGACTCGCTTAATGGTTCTGCTTCTGGGTTTTTATTAACAAAGATAAATCCAGCGAAAATCTCACAACTTACTTGAGGTAAGCAACGTTCAGTCCGGTCAAGATCTACAAAGTCATGCTCATCAGGGACTGCCACCAGAGCCCCATTGGTTATGTCGTAGCTCCAAGAATGATACTGGCAACGTAGTCGCTTAGATGAACCTTTTTCATCCCTGACCACAGGTGCGCCTCTATGCTGGCAGGTATTATAGAAGCAACGGACTTCGCCATCGTTACCTCGGATGATGATCATAGGTTCTCCGAGTTTCTTAAATGTGATGAAATCGCCGGGTCCTAAGACATCATCTTCACGGCCAGCTATAACCCATGAATTAGCGAAGACGAATTCTTGTTCAAGATTATAGAATTCTTCAGAAATATATCGGCCTCTAGGAATATCATGAAATTTCGGAAACCCTTCAGGTGGAGCAGTACGAGAAATCTCATAATGAATTTTCTCTTTTATTTCCTGAATTGTAGATATCTTCATATTCCTTACTTTCGTTATGCGGTTGCTCCACCATCTACAACTAGAAGATGACCGGTTATAAATTCCGCCAAGTCTGAAACTAAAAATAGTGCTGCCCTGGCAATGTAGTCCGGCTTTCCGCTTGAACGTAAAGGGTTGGCAGAGATCGCAGCATTGATATCAAGTCCTCCGGCCTTCAGTGGTTCCAATTGTTCCTGAACTCCCGGAGTATCAATAATCCCAGGCGCAATAGCGTTGACTCGGATTCCTTTAGGGCCAAGTTCTTGAGCGAATGATTGAGTTAAACCAATTATTGCGGCTTTAGATGTGCTGTATGCACTAATGTTTGCTCCGCCTCGAAGAGCAGCAATCGATGCGATATTTACAATGGATCCGCCATGATTCATTTTTTTGGAAGCTTCACGGGACGAGCTAAATTGTGCTCGAACATTTACCTCCAGCATTCTGCTAATAAATTGATCCGTTACTTGTTCTATCGGTCCAGTTGTTGGAAAAATACCAGCATTATTAATAAGGAAATCAAGCCCATCATTTCCCGCTGCTGTGTTAATAGCTTTCACTAACTGGCTGTTATCAGTGATATCGCACTCAATAAAATTAAGTTGGTCGCTTGGAGACTCGTTCTTAACATTTGGATCAATATCAGCAACTAAAACCGTTGCCCCGCATTCAGAAAGCCTAGAAGCAATTGATTTTCCTATCCCTTTTAAGCCCCCAGTTACAAGTGCGCGTTTACCTGATAAATCAATGAGTTCTTCTACAGTAATTTTTTCCCCCACGCTCTGAGCATACAAGAGTTACTCTGTTACTACTAACAGAAGCCACTTCTGAAGTACTAGTGTTGGATATAGAAATATGAGTGACGAAAACGAAAACCAAATAGTTACATCCAATATTCTTAGATACCTTCTCTTAATTTTAGGTTTTTTCTTTGTGGCTCTTGGACTTATCGGAGTTTTGATTCCAGGGATGCCAACGACGGTTTTTATGATTATGGCTGCTTGGTGTTTTGCTAAATCAAGTCCGCGGTTTGAGCAGTGGGTACTCCAATTGCCTGGAATTGGGAAATTTGTTCAGGATCATAGATCGGGTTTAGGAATGCCAAGAAAATCAAAGTTCGTTGCTATCGCAATGATGTCAATTGCAGTGTTGTTCAGTCTCGTATTTGCAATAAATCAAACGTGGATACGTTTTCTTGTTGGAGCTGTTGGCATATTAGGCGTTTGGTATGTGGGAATTAAGGTTCCCACAAGGGAGAACGTGATTTCCGTTGAAGGGGAAAAGGATCGAGAATAATTGGGATTCTGGATCTCAATCATTCGATAAGTAGATTCCTGATTGACTAAAAAGGTCAGCAAGAATTTCTACTGAACTCATATATTCCGCTTTATTTTTTTGTCTTGGTTCCGGGACAAAATGGGTTACACCAGCTTCAACGTATTCATCAATTTCGGCCAAGATTCGGTTAACGTCATCTTCAAGAGGGTCCCAATTGGTTCGCATTGAAATGACGAAGTCATCCTTACGTTTAAAAGATTTCAACTTCTTCACCATCTTTGATGTATCGCTAGGTGAGAGAAATGCTCCATGCCAGCCGTTGCCTACTCGTGCTGCTCTCCGAAGGGCAACATCAGCATGGCCACCTATCCAAATGGGAATTTCGGTGACAGGTTGAGGTTTAGCTCTCATCTGTACGAACTCTGCACCATGGATCGGGAATGAAGCTGAAATATGGTCCTCTTTCCAAAGGCATTGGATAATCTCCAGTGCCTCGTCGGTACGTGGCCCCCTTTCATCAAATGGGATCCCGAGAGCATCAAATTCTGCTTTAAGCCATCCAGCCGCTGTTCCAAGTATGACTCGGCCTCCACTTAGTTGGTCTATTGAAGCTAGAGATTTTGCAGTAACTGTTGGGTTTCGCATTGGTAAGACTAGAACGGTGGTTCCAATCCCAACCCTTTCCGTTTGAGCGGCTACCCAAGCCATAACTGCTAAAGGCTCAAAAACATAGGCAGATGGAGGATACTTGGCTTTAGAGGGGATGACTAAGTGATCACTGACCCAAACATCTCTGAAGCCTAGTTTTTCAGCAAATTGTGCTACTTCTGTTATGGAATCTCCGGAAGCGGCAGGACCTGCTTGAGGTAGGTGAATTCCAGCTGTAAGAGGGTCAGGACTCATCCTTTTAAACTAGCTACAACTAAATGCTTCGCATACCATGATCGTAGAGTTTTCTTGGGGTTAAGAAGTTAGAAATTTCGCGGGAGAAATAGATTTTGACCCATTGGGCTCCGGATTTTGCAATTGGATAGAGTGCTGGAGAACCACCAAAGACCTACACTGAAACCAACTGTCAAGACTATAACGAGTGACTGGAGGGGATACCATGAACCACAAGAAAGCTTCGGATGCCCTCAAAAGCGCTAAAAAAATTATTGATTCCGGATTATCTCATCTCCGGTCACAAGAGAAACCCGAAGCTAACCAAGCTTTTCTCTACGACCTTGCCCACGCAAGTTCAGCTCATGCGATAGCAGCGAGTTTTCTGGATTACGCTGATAATGGCCCTGAGGAGAGCCAAATTGTTGAAATATTTTGCGCAGATGTACTCCGGTCAGTGGCAGCTATTTCCTTTGGGCACGAACAAACATGGAAATTAGATAATACCGATCTTGAACTTGTGCGAACATACGTTACGCGCCATGGAACACCAGAATCATATGCGCAGAACTCGCAAAATCCAGGAAGATCTCATCTCAGCGATGACATGGAACTCGTTGCTCAAACCTTTCGACGTTTCGGAGAGGATCATATTCTGGAAATAGCTGAGGAAGTACATCGAAAAGATTTGGATGTGCCTGAAACAATTATTAGTGGTTTAGCGAACCTTGGATGTTTCGGGTTGTCAATTCCACTTGAATACGGGGGCAGCTCTACCGGCTCAGCTGAAGATATGCATGCAATGGTGATAGCGACAGAAGAACTCTCTAGAGCGTCGCTAAGTATCGGAGGATCTCTTATCACCAGACCAGAAATTTTGGCTAGGGCTATAGAAAATGGTGGAACAGAAAAACAAAAGAAAGATTTTTTGCCCGAAATAGCTTCGGGAAAGAGCATGTCAGCAGTGGCGGTCACAGAACCAGATCATGGAAGTGACGTTGCTTCAATAACTATGACCGCTCGAAAAAACGATAATGGTACCTGGGAACTCAGTGGTGTGAAAACCTGGTGTACATTTGCGGGACGAGCTGATCTCTTAATGGTTCTCGCCCGAACAAATCCCGATTTATCTGTAGGCCATCGAGGTCTTAGTGTTTTTGTTGTTAGAAAAGAGCGAATTGCGGGACACAGCTTTGATTTGAAGCAAAGTTCTGGAGGACGCATGCAAGGTAGGGCGATCCCGACACTTGGTTATAGAGGAATGCACAGTTTTGAAATATCTTTTCAAGATTGGCAGGTTCCGGATGAAGCTCTCATCGGAGGATCAGGTGGGGAGGGGAAAGGTTTCTACCTACAGATGGCGGGGTTTGAAAATGGAAGATTACAAACAGCTGCTCGTGCTGTTGGAGTAATGCAAAGAGCTTATGAAGAAGCAGTGAATTATTGTGAAGAGCGTAAGGTTTTCGGCCAGTCTCTGTCAGAATATCAACTTACACAAACCAAGTTAGGACGTATGGCGGCTCTTATTCAAGCCTGCCGCCAGTACACCTACAAAGTAGGCGAACTTATGTCAAACGGATCAGGTACTTTGGAGGCGGCAATGGTTAAAGCCTATGCATGTAAAGCGGCTGAATGGGTAACTAGAGAGGCAATGCAAATGCACGGCGGTTTCGGATACGCAGAAGAATACGCGGTTAGCCGTCTCTTTGTTGATGCGCGAGTGCTCTCCATATTTGAAGGAGCTGATGAGACATTATGCCTCAAACTTATAGGAAGAAGGCTTCTTTCAAGCTAGCCCAAACCCTTTCGAACAGGAGGCAGATCATCAAATTCTGGCTCCTCATTTTTTGATTGCGCTTCAAAGACTGCTGCCATATCTTGTGGTTGAAACATTCCTGCTTGCCAAGTCGCTATAAAATTCAAACTATCTGCTACTGAGTGATCTCTGGTAAAGTTCACGCTTTCTTTTGTTCCCCAGATTGCAAGAGGTGATTTAGTGGCAATTTCTGCCGCAATTTCGAGCACACCTTCAATGAGTTCGTCATGAGTTGGGAAAATTTGGTTCACTAGTCCAACCTCCAGTGCTCTTTGGGCAGACATTCGTCGTCCCGTATAAGCTAACTCTCGAGCAATTCCTTCAGGGATTAACTTCGGTAGTCTCTGAAGTGTTCCAACATCAGCGGTCATCCCAATGTTAATTTCCTGTATGCAGAACCAAGCATCTTCAGAGGCATAACGCATGTCGGCCGCCGTAACCATATCTACTGCCCCTCCTACACAACCACCCTGTATGGCAGTCAAGACCGGCATCCTAGCTTTTTCAAAACAAGTAAAGCTTTCTTGTAAGTGAAGGGCGCCACCTCGAGTTACTGCGTTACTTCTTCCTCTTTCGGAACGTGTCCCATCATTAAGGCCACCGCTTGTGAACACAGATAGGTCCATGCCAGCACAGAAATGGCGACCAGTTGAAGAGATAACAATCGCTCTGGCCTTACCTTCGTCACTTATAGCATTAATGATTTCTGGCAATTCTCTCCAGAAAGCAGGAATCATAGTATTTAGGCTGTCACCGCGACACAGTTGGACGTGGGCAACACTCCCAATTTCTGTTACTTCAAAACATTCATAGCTCATGCTTAACACTCTCACCTTCTGGCAGCATTCGCCACCTCACAGTCATATTCTAGGGAAGATGATCTAAACACGCATTGAACCTTTACAAAGAAAATCATGTAAATTTAAAGGTAATGATTGTTACGAAAAAAACATTTTGTCGGGTCTGTCACGCAGCTTGCCCAATGGAAATCGATATTGAAGATAGCAGCAGAATCGTGGGCGTCAGAGCTGATAAAAACGACCCTCTCTTTAAAGGTTATTCATGCATAAAGGGGCGGCAATTAGCAGACCAGTTCCATAATCCTAGTCGCCTCAGGTTTCCTCTAAAGAAAAACCCTTCTGGGGTTTTTGACCCGATCTCATCAAATGATGCTCTAGATGAGATCGCTCAGAAGCTTGAACAAATTATTTCGGAGCATGGCCCTCGTTCAGTGGCGACTTATATTGGGACAGGAGCGTATCAGAATAGTGTTGGGGTCGCGGTAGCTTCATCGTGGCATAAAGGTATCCATTCGCCTTCCTTCTACACTTCTTTGACTATCGATCAACCCGCTCATAGGAGCTCTCTTCTTCGTTTGGGTTCTTGGGAGGCTGGGTGGCAAAATTTTTCCGACTCGGATGTCTTACTAGCAGTTGGGTATAACCCACTTGTTTCTAGTTATGGGCCGGCAAGCGGCCTTCAAGGAACTGATCCCTTCGTAAAGCTTAGGGAAGCGAAGAAAAGAGGTCTGAAGTTAATAGTAATTGATCCGAGGAGAAGTGAATTAGCGAGGCAGGCTGACCTTTGGCTGCAGGTAAAGCCTGGCGAAGACCCCACGCTTCTAGCGGCAATGATTAACGTTATTCTTAGCAATAATTTATATGACAAAGACTTTTGTAATGAATTTGTTGAAAGAGACCAACTCAAGCACCTGAAAGAAGGGACAGACCCCTTTACTCCCGAATATGCTGCAACTCGTTGTGGAGTTTCCCCTGAAGATATTATAACTGCTGCGAAAATTTTTTCCGGAGGCCTCAGAGGAACAGCTGGGTCTGGGACAGGCCCGAACATGGGTCCTCATGGAACACTGATGGAATCGCTCACACTGACACTAAATGTTCTATGCGGGCGGGTTTTGAGAGCAGGAGACTCGTTAGAGAGTCCTTATATGCTTTCACCCGGTGATACTCGTCGTGCGCAGGTCAAAGCGCCGAGTAATCCAACCCCTGGAGCTCCCCACCGTGTCCGAGGCTTACATGGTCTTGCTGATGAAATGCTAACAAATGCTCTAAATGATGAGATTCTTTTGGAAGGAGATGGACAAGTTCGAGCATTAATCGTCTCAGGAGGGAACCCTGTGCAAGCTTGGCCCGATCAGCAAAAAACTCTTGAAGCCCTTCAAAGTTTAGAACTGTTAGTTGTTATTGACCATCGGATGACAGCTACAGCGGAACTATCTGATTACATTTTCGCCCCGCGATTACAACTAGAAAGGGAAGATGTTCCAAATGTTATGGATAGGCGATTCCCTGCTGTTTACACGAACTACACCGACCGCGTTATTGATTCGGGAGATGACGTTCTAAATGAATGGGAAGTATTTGTAGGTTTAGCGAAGAGGGCAGGGACCAAACTCGCTTTGCCAGGTGGGGTTCTACCAATTGAAACGATATTGACCGATGGTGATGTCATAGATTATGTGTATGGAAATTCCCGCTTGCCTATAAGTGAATGGCGAAAAAATAAGGGAGTAATTCATGACAATCCAATTATTGTTCTGCCAGGGGACCCAGATAACGATGCAAAATTTGCTGTTTGTCCTCAAGATGTCTATTTAGAACTCCAAGAGGTTAGAAATGAAAAATCTGGAAGTGACTTTCTTGGAATTTTCAACGATTCTGAATTCCCCTTCTTATTGGTGGGTAGACGACTCAAACATGCACTGAATTCTTTAGGGTCTGAGCTACCAGGGTTAGCACGTGTAGCAACAACTAATTATGCGTATGTGCATCCTGATGATCTTAAAAATCTTGGTGCTGAATCTGGAGATCTTCTACGGATATCATCGCCACGGGCATCAGTGGTTGGTGTTGCAGAAAATGACCCAGATATAAAACAGGGCGTTATCGCGATGTCTCATTCTTGGGGTGGTCTTTCCTTAACAGATGAGAAAGTTAGAGATATCGGAACTCCAACTAACCGGCTAGTCACATCTGATTCCGGGTATGACAGAATCACTGGCTTGCCAATAATGAGTGCAATACCTATAAAAGTTACCCGAATCAATGAAGATGAGTTATTTGAATTTAGTTAAATTACGAACTTTAATCTTCGTAGTCACTTACTTCACGGTCACCTGTTAGGCCACCTTTAATAACTTTTCCACTTGCCGTTCTTGGAAGCGGCTCAATTCGGTGCTCCCAATGATCTGGGACCTTATATTCAGCTAATGTTTCTCGACACCATTCAGTAAATACTTGAGGATTAAACGTGCCACCGGGGGCCAATACAACGATAGCTTTGACTTCCTGCCCTTTCTGAATGTGATCTATGCCGAGAATAGCCACTTCGTGAATATTAGGGTGACTTTCAAGTCTGTGTTCAATCTCAACAGGATAGATATTTTCTCCAGATTTTATGATCATGTCTCTCGCCCTAGAATTGATGAAGAGCCTTCCGTCAACCATTCTCCCTATATCTCCCATAGCTAACCATCTACCACTCTTTAGTGTTTCAGTTGTCGCCTCAGGATTCCCCCAATACTTGAGCATTGAATACGCAGATTGCACATGGATCTCTCCTTCTTCTCCATCAGGAAGAGGGTTGTTTTCCGCATCCCGTATTTCAATTTGGTAGCCTAAGCAAGCTCGACCCGCTGAAGATGGGTGATTTTTGAAATCTTGCCCACCAATTGAGGTGATAACTCCACACGATTCGCTACTTCCGTAGCCTTGGCCAATAGCTCCAGCTGCTTGAGGAAAATGTTCAGAAATTAACCGCTGCATATTCTCTGATAAATGAGCCCCTCCGCTACTTACGCGAGTTAGCGAAGAGGTATCTCTACTTGCAAAATCGCTGTGAGCCATTACGCGAGGCCCCATATCGCCAATAGCAGTCCAATTTGTTATTTGTTCTTTTTCTATTAAACGGAGCACGTCAGCTGGATCGAAGCGCCCAGAACGGAAAATAATTTTTGCACCATTTGCCATGTTCATTAATACCCCAGCGGGCAAACCGGAAATATGGAATAAAGGTGACGTAGCTAAAACAATATCTTGAGTAGAAGGAAGGGTAGATGGGTCAATGTCCAAAAGTTTGAGTGCTATTAGTTTTTTTTCATAGCCATTGTGGACGGTCCCATCAACAAAGCCAATCAGACTTCGGTGAGAAAGGAGAGCCCCTTTAGATTTCCCTGTGGTTCCGGAAGTGAAGAGAATCAATGCTGGGTCATCCTCATCAATTACGGTCTCAATCGGTTCTTCTTCGCTAGGTTCAAAAAAGTCTGGGGAGTCATTGATGTCAATTACCGGGAAGTTTTTTAGTAGAGATCCAGCTCGAGCCAATCGTCGCGTATCTCCAACGATGACTGAAGGGTCGGTTAATTCAATAGCATGTCTGATTTCGGTTTCGGTCCACCAGCCATTAAGAGCTGAAACGATAGCCCCAATTTGTGTAGCAGCATAGAAACTAATCACCCACTCAGGGCAATTTGCGGCCAGAATAGCAACTCTGTCTCCTTGGTTGATCCCATGCGTGCTCTGGAAACGGTAGGCAGTAGATTCAACTCGGCTTTGGAGTTCTTCATAAGAGATTCGGTTGTCCCCTAGCACAAGACATTCTCTATCTAACCATTGTGCTGTATTCGCTTTGAGCATCTCGCTAATGCTGCGATGACGGTTCTTGAAGACTACTAAATTCTCGCCAAGCACGTCTTCATTAGTGGTCTCCCACAACCCACCAGGCCCTCGAATTTCAGTTTGTGTCTCTTTGGTTATTTTTTCTGCATTAGACATGATTAATTATTTCTATGAATTCAGGTTACTGCTGTTGGTTTGTATAAATTGCTGAATACTAGCTACCAGAACTTCGGGGACATCTTCTTGGCAAAAATGTCCGACTCCTTCAAGTTCGATGACAGGAGACGAAGGCCAAAGTGATTTAAAATCCGCTATCGCGAACTCTGGGGGAATTGCCTTATCCTCTAAACCCTCAATTAAAATTGCTGGCGTAGACGTGAGGTTTTCAAGACCACTTAGCCCTTCAATGACATAGTCAGCTATTCTTCCGAGATACGCGTCAATAGGAAATTCATATGCTCCTATAGAGCTTTCATAATTGGGGAAGGGAGCACTATAAGCTTCTATCCACGTGTCATTGATAATGCTTGTGTTAGAGAAACCTAGGCGATTCATAATTGAGAGTATGGTTGAGCCAGCATTTCTCAAAACGGCTTCTGTTCTCCCATTCTCTAATCCGTCACCGATCCAAGTAAACCATTCGGAATCACGGATGCGGAGTATATCTTTGGGGACTTCGCCATAGCCAGCGAGTGTATTCATGTAAACCAAACGGCTTATTTTTCCCGGATTCCTTATTGCGTATGCAGTTCCTATTGGGCCTCCCCAGTCTTGCATAACAAATGTTATGGAATTTAATGAAAGGTCATCTATAAGAGCAGTCAGATTTTCCGTATGGCTTTTTAAGGTGTATTCACGATTTGTTGGTGTTTCGCTTTTACCAAACCCCATATGGTCTGGAACTATTACCCGATAATCTTTTGATAAAGGGCCGATCATATTCCGATAAAGGTACCCCCATGTTGGTTCCCCGTGAAGGCAGATAATGACTTCGCCTTGTCCTTCGTCCACGTAATGCTGCTTAAATCCAGCCGCAGTGCTAAACCTTGGCTTATAGGGCCAAGTTCCATTAAAAGTTTCTGAAGAAGAGATCATGAACAGATGTTGTCACGTGATTTAACGATTCTCCATTTAGCAACCGATTTTTTTCAGTCATGATATAAGAAAGAAGCAAATTATCAGCGACTAGCGTTAAACAAGCACTAGAAAGCTGCAGATCTAGTAGTGTGTAGATTTATTCCAGACGAGTTGAGGACTAAGGAGTAGCGAGGTTAAAAGATTCTATGGAGAATGACGTTTTGAGTGGACATAGAGAGCGAATAGATGAATTAGATGAACAATTGATTCGTTTATTGGCTGAACGGTTTGAGATTACAAAGGCTGTAGGTCAGTTTAAAGCAGAGAATGATTTACCTGCCGCTGATCCGGAGCGAGAACAGCAACAAATTTCCCGGTTGCATGAAATCGCTCAAATGGCAGGGATGGATCCTTCATTTGGCGAGAAAGTCTTCCGACTTATAGTTGATGAAGTGATACGACATCATGAAAAAACTGCTGAACAACATGGAGCGACTAAGTCTTAGGTTGATTGAATCCCAGTTTCTTTCCATGAATTCCAGTAGGTGACATCTTCAGCAGGCTTACGTTTACCAGGGCGGAAACCTTGACCTGAGTAATAGGCTGTCGGAATACAGGCTAATTGAGTTACCGTATTTGGAATCCCAAGTGCAGTTCCGACTCGTTCGCTGTAGCGAAGGTGGAGAGTTGTCCAAGCCGTGCCGAGCCCTCTGGCACGAGCTGCGAGCATGTAACTCCAAACCGCAGGTAGAACAGATCCCCACCAGCCTTGAAGTCCGCCTCCCAAAGCCCCTTCCATATCAGCCGGTGTTCCTAGAGAGCATGGGATAGCAAGTACTGGTACTTTTTCAAGTATCTCGGCTAGGTAGTCGCTTGAGGACATGATTTTTTTAATCGTTGGGTCATTTGAAGTTTTGCCTGTGACGGCGGTCTTCTGTGCTTCGATGTACGGTGCGTAAGCTTCTCGGTATGCATCAGCGACAATCTGTTTTTTGGCTGGATCATCAACAATAACCCATCGCCACTTTTGGTAATTGCCCCCAGCAGGTGCTTGCGTTGAGACTCTAACGCAGTCAAGGATTAAGTCTCGAGGCACTTCACGTTCCAGATCGAGCCGTTTTCTTACGGCCCTTGTAGTGGTTAGCAATTGGTCCACTTCTTTGAGATTGAATTCTTCCATGCCTTCTCTTTAGTCTTTATCTCCTCCTGCGGTCAAGCTAAAGTAGAAAAGACAAGATTGGATACGAGTAGGGGGCAGTATGGCAAGAATAAATATTCCGGAAGGTGAAGGTCTGGAGCGGAGCCGACTTTGGTATCTGCAGCCCAATGTTGGTAAAGGAATCGGGATCACAGGTGATGCTCTGTATACAAAGGTTTCCTTGGATACGAGAGTCCGTGAAGTTGCCCGTATGCGCATAGCGCAAATCAATGACTGCCATATATGACTTGATACTCGGTCTGCATCGGCGATGCAGCAAGGTTTAGAAGACGAGCTTTACCACCGAGTCGCAGAATACGATGATATTGGTGCATTCTCTGAACAAGAGAAGTTAGCTGTGGAGATGGCTGAAAGGTTCGTTTTTGATCATGTGACTATGCGAAGTGATGAAGAGTTCTGGAAACGGGTGAAGACAGTATTCTCTGATCAGCAAATTTTAGAACTATTAGCATTAATTGGATTTTGTCTAGGTGTAGGGAGGATCTTGGCTGTCCTTGACGTAGCGAATGATTGTCCGGTAAATCTAACTTCAGACCCTAGTGAAGACCCTTCTTTTTATTCTCATGGATAAGTTCGCGATAATGGGGGAGCGATGTCAGGTCCTTTAACTGGAATTAAGATAGTTGAATTAGCGCAAATGATTGCCGTTCCAGGAGCTACCCATCTTTTAGCTACTCAAGGAGCGGAAATTATAAAGGTTGAAAACACCACCGGTGGTGATGACCTTCGCATGTACGGTAGTCGAAAGAATAATATGTCCGGTTGGTTTGCAAATGCTAACGCTGGGAAACGATCAATCGGGCTAGATCTATCTCAGAAGGAAGCGAAAGAAATTCTATGGTCTTTTATTCAGGAGTCTGACGTTTTCATTGAAGGTTTTCGGCCCGGTGCTGTGGCAAGATTAGGATTCTCCTTTGAAGCTGCGATAGAGAGAAATCCTTCAATTGTTTATGTTTCCTCTTCAGGGTTTGGCCCATCGGGGCCTTACAGCGGACGGCCGGTTTACGATCCAGTTATTCAAGCACTTTCCGGTTGGGCAGGTGCGCAAAAAACTGGATCAATGCCAAACCTAATCCGTGGAATGGTTGCAGATAAAGTCGCCGCATTGACGACTTCTCAAGCCATAACGGCAGCGTTATTTGCAAGAAACCTTACTGGGAAAGGCCAGCACGTTGAAGTCTCTATGCTTGAGGCAAACATTGCATTTAATTGGCCTGATGTGATGATGCATGAAACTCTCCTCGATGAAGATGCGTTGCACTTGCCGAACCTTTTGAGCTCATATCAGCTTTTCTCAACCGCTGATGGTTGGGTCTCAGTGACAGCAGGAACTGACAGTCAATGGGAGGCTGTTTGTAAAGCGCTTGACAGAATTGATCTTGCCACTGATGAACGCTTTTCTTCGGCAAGTAGTCGAAGTAAGAATTTCACAGTCTGGTATCAGGAATTTGATGAGATGCTTAGCGCTTTTACTACCGAAGAGGCTGTGGAGAAATGTCAATCAGCTGATGTCCCTGCGGTTCGTGTTCTTGACCCAGCAGAAGTGGCTTATGACCCTCATATTGTTGCAGTTGATTCCGTTCAAGAGAAGGAACATCCGGTCGTTGGGCGGATTCGTGTTCCTCGCCAAGGGGCAACATTTAATGGTGATCTCGGACAAGAAACAACTCCTGCACCAACTTATTGCGAGCATACCGATGAGCTCTTACATGAGATTGGATTCATAGCGGAGAAAATCACCGAGCTTCGAGATTCAGGAACTATTTCCTAAAGACGTTTATGAACGATTTAATACCAGCCACGGAAAGATTTACGACTTCATCGGGTATGAAGATAGAAGCTGATCTATGGGGGCCTATCTCTGACAGATCAGTTCTCCTCCTCCATGGAGGAGGGCAGACGCGCCATTCCTGGGACTCTACTGCTAAAAGATTAGCAAATGTTGGAGCGTTTGCTATCACTCTCGATATGCGTGGGCACGGGAGATCGGATTGGTCTAAAAAAAGTGAGTATAAATTAAGCCAATTCAGTGAGGATATTGCTTTTGTTTTAGAGGAAATTGGCATTTGCCCAGCATTGGTTGGTGCTTCTTTAGGTGGACTGGTTGGAATGTATTTAGAGGGTCGTGTCCGTCCAGGTTCAATATCTGCTCTCGTTCTTGTTGACATAGTTCCCAATATGAACGTTAATGGTGCGGAAAGAGTAAAAGATTTTATGCTGGAACATTCAGAAGTAGGTTTCGCTTCACTCTCAGAAGTCGCTGAAGTTCTAGCAGAATATAACCCATATCGGAAGAAACCCAAAGACTTAGAAGGTCTAAAGAAAAACCTTCGCAAACACGGTAATCGTTGGTTTTGGCACTGGGATCCAAGCTTTATCTCTTCAGAAAGAAATGAAAAAAATCCTGACATGAGAAACACTCAACTACTGAATGAAGTGATGAGAAACATTGACGTTCCGACCCTTTTGGTCCGAGGAAAGATGAGTGATCTGGTAACCGAGGTCGAAGCCCAAGAATTTCTGAGGGAATACCCGAAATCAGATTTTGTTGATGTTAGCGGAGCGGGGCATATGGTTGCAGGAGATAAAAATGATGTATTTTCTGAAGAAGTAATTCAATTTCTTGATCGAATTTGGGAAAAGTAATTTAGTTATCGTCAGAACCATTTATCTCGTCTTTATACCAATCAGGTATGGCAGCACGCGGGAATCCTGCTGCTAAATTAGGTCTAGCGATTCCTAATAAGGCGTAATCAATATCTGATGGTAATTTTTGAGTGTGAGCTCCACCATCTACTCGAATTGTTTCCCCATTTACATAGTTTGATTCATCAGAGGCGAGGTAAAGTGCGCAGTTAGCAACATCTTCAACATGCCCCATTCTTTTAAGTGGAGTTTGCAGTCGAACTGTTTCAACAGCAAAGGGAATTTTGAACATCTCAGAAGTCATTGCTGTCTCAATTACATGGGGAGCGATGCAATTAATTCGGACTTGCGTGTTGCCGTATTCAACAGCTGCGAGTTTTGCTACATACTCAAGGCCAGCTTTTGAACCGGCGTACCCAACTCTCCCGACATTTGGGTTATGCGCTGTTAAAGATGAACATAAAATAGCTGATCCTCCGCCAGATTCTGCCATAGCGTTACACATAAATCTAAGAAAATAAATCGCACCATTAAATTGTACGTTAACCATCGGCTCTAGATGGTCTGGGGTGATTTGGCTAATAGGGAGGACGTCATCGTAACCAGCGAAATTTATTGCAGCATCAATACGGCCAAAATTGTTCATAATCTCGTCTTTAACCCCTTTCCCTTGTTCAAAGTCAGTTATATCCCAAGTAACCCCTAAGCCATCAAATTTTTCTGCGACCTTTTTCGCTACATCGCCTCGACGTCCAGCAATAACCACGGTTGCTCCTTCAGATGCGAAGAGTTCCGCGCAGGCGAGGCCGAAGCCACTAGCCCCACCAACAATTACTGCTACCTTCTCTGACATTCTGCCCATGCTTTGAGAATAGTGCGAGGATGAAGATAAGATCCTGTCCAAAACAGATTTCTCGTAGTGGCTCTACGCGAGTAATCTTCAACAAGGTAAAGACCTAGGAAAGAGAGAGGGCTTATGGGACTTTTAGATGATTTCAAGTTGGATGGTAAAGTCGCTGTTGTGACTGGTTCAGGTCAGGGGATCGGTCGCGGAATTGCTTGGGGTCTAGCGGAAGCTGGTTGCAATGTGGTCGTTAATGCCAGAAGGCAAGAGGATTTAGAAGAGACAGCGAAAGGCGTGGAAGAACGTGGGAAAGAAGCTCTAATTTTTGCAGCTGATATTAGAGACAGGTCAGAGGAATTAGCTGACTTAGCTGTGAACAGTTTTGGTGGAATTGATGTATGGGTAAATAATGTTGGAGGGTCCAATGAAAAGAAAACACGGAAACTGGTTGATACCCCTGATGCTATTTTCCGGGATCAGATAGAGCTGAATTTGACGACCGCATTTCAAGGGGCGAAAGCATCAGCTAAGCGGATGAGTGAAGGAGGGTCAATTATTAACATTTCCTCTGGGGCTGGCATGAGAGGCTCACCATTCACCGGACCTTATGCTGCTGCGAAAGCCGCTATGTTGAATATGACTGAGACTCTAGCAATAGAACTGGCTCCAAAAATTCGAGTCAACGCTGTTTCTCCTGGCCCTGTTGTAACAGAAATGTTTGCCGAAGTCCTTGGAGCGGATGGCGCAGAAGAAGAGATTGCTTCTTCCATTCCACTCGGTTTCCTCGGTGCTCCAAAAGATATTGCTAGTGCTGTAGTGTTCCTTTCAAGTCCTGCTGCTCGATGGGTTACCGGAAGAAACCTTCTCGTAGCTGGTGGGCGAACCCACCGTAGTTACCAGTATCAAAATAAATTAGAAGAAGATTAAATTAAAAAAAGTTATATATAAGGAGAAAAATGAAACTTAATTTAACAGTAGATGAAGTTCTCTCAACTACAAGAGCAGTTCGTAAACGCTTAGATTTTGAGAAACCAGTTGAACCAGAAGTGATTAAAGAATGTCTGGAGGCAGCTCTACAGTCACCAACTGGTTCAAATTCACAAGGCTGGCAATGGCTGGTAGTAACTGATCAAGGACAGCGTGAAGCTCTAGCAAACCTTTATAAACAAGGCTGGGAGATGTATACCCAGATGGAAGGAAATGTAGAAACTGCGTATAAAGGAGATGACCTAGAACGAATTTCACAACAGGATAGAGTTCAGAGTTCTGCAGCATATCTGGCAGAGAATTTTGAAAAAGTCCCTGTCATGATGATTCCGATTTTGCCCGGTAGATATGAAGGGCTGCCATCAATGGCTTCGGCTGCGATGCTGGGCTCTATATTGCCTGGGGCATGGAGCTTTATGCTCGCTGCACGTGAAAGGGGACTTGGGACCGCATGGACAACAATCCATTTAATGTTTGAAGAACAAGCAGCAGAGATCCTGGGTCTCGACTTCGAAGCCTTTACCCAATGCGCGTTAATTACATGCGGATATTCAATAGGAACTGATTTCAAACCGGCTAAACGACCTCCGTTAGAAACCGTCTTGCATTGGGATCAATGGGGGGGTACTGCACCATGAGTGATCAGATGACACCAGATCAAATAGTCACGAAGTTTATTGACTGCATTAATGAAATGGATTTGGAGGCAGCAGCTTCTTTTTTGAGTGAGGACTGTGAATATGACAATGTCCCAATGGGGAAAGTTTTTGGACGTGACACAATTTTCCAGCAACTTCAACCCATGATGGGCCGATGTGAGCAGATTGATTGGATTACTCTCAGACAAACATCTACTGGTTCAACAGTTATGAACGAAAGGTTGGATAAATTCCTTTGGCCACATGGATGGGTTGAGATGCCCTGTGCCGGTATTTTTGAAATAGTAAATGGGGAAATAGTGCTCTGGCGTGACTATTTTGACTTACCGACTTATTTGAACCAACTACCAACGCCATCAGAGTAATTGGTTGGCTATGACTTCTGAACTCAGTTCACCTATTCAAGGAACTGTGCTTTCAGTGGACGTTGAGATTGGTGATGAAGTAACAGTTGGGCAAAGGGTAGCTTTGCTTGAATCTATGAAGATGGAGCATGAAGTAATGGCTTCATCAAGTGGAATTGTTGAAGGTATCCACATTGAGGTAGGAGAGACGGTCTTAGAAGATCAAAATCTAATTTCTCTAGAGTTCAAGGAAATATCAAATGATGGTGAAGTTGCCGTCTCTGAGGTAGATATAGATTTTATAAGAGAAGATTTAGCTGAGGTGAATGAAAGACATGCATTAGGTCATGACTACCGACGGCCAGATGCTGTTGAGAAACGTCGGGCTAATAAACAGAGAACTGCCAGAGAAAATTTGAATGACTTGGTAGATGGTAATCCTTTTATTGAATATGGGCCGCTCGTTGTTGCTCCGCAAAGGAAAAGACGAACAATTGAAGATTTGATATTGAATACACCCGCTGATGGGATGATTGGCGGCATTGGAGAAGTGAACGGGCATTTGTTCTCAGAAGAGAAAACGCAGTGTGTTGTGATGTCTTATGACTATACAGTTCTTGCAGGTACTCAGGGAGGGCAAAATCATCGCAAAAAAGACCGTCTATTTGAAATAGCGAAGCGTTGGGAACTTCCAGTAATTTTCTTCACCGAGGGAGGAGGCGGAAGACCGGGTGATACCGATGGGATGCAAGTAGCTGGTCTTGATTGCCTGGCTTTTGGCCTTTGGGCAGAACTTTCTGCATTGGTGCCGCTTATTGGAATTAATTCTGGTTACTGTTTCGCTGGGAACGCGGCAATTCTTGGGTGTTGCGACGTTGTTATCGCTACGGAAAACTCAAATATTGGTATGGGTGGCCCGGCAATGATTGAAGGCGGGGGCCTTGGTACTTACGATCCGAAAGAAATAGGCCCCATGGAAATCCAACGCCCTAATGGGGTAGTGGATATAAGCGTCAAGGATGAAGCAGAAGCGGTACAAGCTGCGAAAAAATATCTTTCATACTTCCAAGGGTCAGTTCAAGAATGGGATTGTGGAGATCAGAGAAAACTACGGCACCTTATTCCAGAAAATAGACTACGCGTATACGACATTAGAGAAGTTATTGAAGTTATGTTCGACATCGATTCGTTACTCGAGATCCGAAAGGATTTTGGTGTGGGGATCATCACTACGTTAGCTCGGATAGAAGGACGACCAGTTGGTGTGATTGCTAATAACCCCGTTCATTTAGGTGGGGCGATAGATAGTGATGCTGCTGACAAAGCAGCGCGTTTCATGCAACTCTGTGATGCTTTCGATCTGCCAATTATTAATTTATGTGATACGCCTGGATTTATGGTTGGGCCAGAAGCTGAAAAAACTGGTTTAGTGAGACACGTAAGCCGGATGTTCGTAACGGCACGATCTACTTCTGTTCCGACATGTACGATTGTCCTTCGGAAGGCGTATGGGCTTGGCGCTCAGGCTATGGCTTCGGGAGGTTTCAAATTCCCCCTCTTCACTATTTCTTGGCCTACTGGGGAGTTTGGTGGGATGGGTTTAGAGGGAGCAGTGAAATTAGGGTATAGGAAGGAACTTGAGGCTATAGAGGATCTTGAAGAACGCGACAAGGCATATCAAAGTCTTGTTGCCCGCATGTATGAGGTTGGTAAAGGTATGAGCATGGCGGACCATTTTGAAATAGATGACGTTATTGACCCGATGGACTCTCGCCGGTGGATTTCAAGTGCGTTAAAGGCGTCTTATATAGATCAGTCACGAAATGGGAAAAAGCGTCCAATGATTGATACGTGGTAAAGGCATCAAACAATAATAAAATCAGACGCCAACAGCGCCACGCTGTTTATTCTCGCTAATAGCTATACCGATGAGGAGAAGACTAGCTGCGAACGTAAGCCAAGTCCCAATTCCGATATCTAGCCCACTTCTTTGGAAACAGGAAATGATAATCCCTAAGGGCATCGTGAGCGAAAGGACTCCAATAGTTAGGAGGCAGTGGGATAGAAGCATATTCGGACCTGGTTCTGCTAAACCTTGAGGTCGGAGCCTCATAAGTCCCGCTAATATTAGAATCACTCCGAGAACTAGAAGGAGATATCCGAATCTAGGTCCTGAAGTAGGATTTCCGCTTCTTCCATCGAAGGCGCTTAATTCAATTGAACCACTCTTTACCCACGCCATAAATGGGAAAACAATAAGACCAATACCGCCAATAATGGTTCCTGCTGAGAATAGTTGGCGACTCTTTTCTGAAAGAGCTTTGATTCCTTTGCTAGGACTTGGGATTCCTAAAGTAAGAGGGGACAGTAACATCGGAATCTGAGAGACAGTGAAATAGGATCCGACTACTCCCCAGCCAGTCCCAGGGGAGCCACGTCGCCTTCCCTCTCCGTATTCAAAGATTGGCAGCCAGCCTACGATAAAACAAATCAAGTTAAGCCATGCAGCTACTCCTGCAACGATTGTAAGCTGTTCTACACCAAGGCCAGGTAGAACTTGAGATCGTCCCATAATTCTAAAAATTGCGCACAGTAAAAGGATAAATCCTAGGATCACAGCGACAATTCCAAAGCCCGTTCCGCCATCGCTGCTAAATGCTCCGTATCCAGAACCTCTTTTCGCCCAAGAACCTACCAAAGCAAAAACAAGGTAACCTGCAGCGAGAACGAGATGGGCGAAAGAAAGTACTTTATGTTGATTCATTTCACACCCTCATCAATGTCGCCGCCCAAGTAACTAGCTTCTAATAAATCCTGTCTTTCTATTAATTCGTCGGCTGATCCCTCGAGAACAATTTCACCATGGCTCATCACATACGCTCGATCACATACTTCAAGGGCTAAATGCACGTGTTGCTCAACGATCAAAACACCAGCACCAGTTTCATTTGCGATATCGCGAACAATTGGGAGTAGGCGTTCAACGATGATAGGGGCGAGACCTAAACTCATTTCGTCAACCAAAAGCATTTTCGGATTAGAAACTAAAGCTCTTGCCATTGCGAGCATTTGCTGCTCTCCACCAGAAAGCAGCCCTGCTCTTCTTTGCATAAGAGGTCGTAGAGCGGGTAGTAGGTCAAGTGCCGCTTCATATCCTGCTGTTTGGTCGCTTCGTTTGCCACGTAACCCAAGTCGGAGATTCTCTTGAACAGTTAAACCAAAAAACAATGATCTATCTTCAGGAACATGGGCTAGCCCTAGACGCGCTGTTTTGTAAGGAGCCCCAAAGTTTGTTGGTTCCCCAAGGACCGTTACTGTTCCATCAAGTGCTTTAAGTAAGCCAGAGGCAGTAAGGAGCGTAGTTGTTTTGCCAGCACCGTTTGGTCCGAGGAGTGCTACAACTTCACCACTTTTAACGTTTATGTTGACGTCTCGAATTACTGCAATGCCCGCGTATCCAGATGAGAGATTTTGAATGTCAAGAAGAGGGGCTGCTGTATTTGGAGAATGTGATTCAATAGTTGTATCAGTCATTACTTTCCCCTGTGTCGTGTTGCTGGGTTCTCATACGTTCACCTTCCTGAGCTTGGATCTCTCCTGCTTGTTCACCAAGGTAAGCAGCTTTCACAGCTGGACTTTCGCGTATCTCTGCAGGGGTTCCGGAAGCAATAATTTTTCCAAAGTCAAGAACGTAGATGTAGTCACAAACACTTAAAACGAGCCCCATATCATGATCTATCAGGAAGACGGACATGTCATGGTCAAGGAATTCTCTAAGGTGGCCACCAAGGATCTGACTTTCAGCAGTGTCTAAACCTGCCGCTGGCTCATCAAGCAAGATGAGTTTTGGCTTCGCAGCTAAGGCTCTGGCAACACCTACAAGTTTACGTCGTCCATGTGGCAAGTCAGTAGGCATAGAATCAGCAGAATCTTGAAGACCCATAATATTTAGGGCCCAGTCCACACGTTCCTCAATTTCTTGGTCTTTTCGGGAAATATGAAGCATGTCAGATATGAAGGTGTACCACCTGGTTGGATAAGCGGCAACGAGAAGGTTATCTCTAACAGTGAGGTCTTCAAAAAGTTCAAGCGACTGAAATGTCCGAACTAGTCCGTTCTGCGCTCTTTCATGAGGTTTTAACTCTCCTATCTCAATCCCATCGAAAATAGCGGTACCTGCTGAAGTTGGGACGTACCCAGTTATTGCATCAATGAATGTTGTTTTTCCAGCGCCATTAGGTCCGATCAGGCCGACGAATTT